>DHKFI23501__coassemble_539_pt1 | contig 77121 bp, 74 predicted proteins | sample DHKFI23501__metabat2_high_PE_017 | metagenome-assembled genome bin DHKFI23501 | reverse complement strand
GCAGTAGCCACGTTTGTCGAACGCAAGAGTCGCCTTACTATCGTTAAACGGCTTGACGGAAGAGATAGTACTTCAATGACTAAGGCTATCCTTGAATTAGCTAATCAATTAGGAACTAATCTCAAGACACTGACAGTTGATCACGGGAAAGAGTTCGCCAACTACCAATCAATTGAGGAGCAGACCGGTGTACCGCTGTATTTTGCCCATGCCTATTCCCCACATGAACGTGGCAGTAATGAGAATCGTAATCGAGTGTTGCGCCGCTTTATTCCCAAAGGTCAACCAATTGAAGAGATTAGTGATGATGAGTTAATTCAGATTAACTGGTATTTGAACTCACGGCCACTCAAATGTTTGAACTGGCGATCACCAATTGAGATCTTCTTGCTTAATCTACGTCACTAAATTTGTTCAAGTTATTTATTGCAATCTGCCATTTACCATCAATAATCTCATTCCGTAGGGTCTGCTTAACGGTTTCGTATTTCACTTTCAAAATGAGAACTCCTGTTCTTATAAGGAATAATTAAAAAACTCCATAACTAGTATTAATAATTATGGAGTTCTTGTTAGATTTAGTTAGGGTTATTTCTTTTTCTTCTTGTCAACTTCAATTGGCTTGTTATCTAAGTCAGTCCGAACAACTAATACATCACAGATTGCCATCCGAGTAACATATTCGGTAACAGAACCAATTAAGATCCGTTCAACAGCATTTAACCCTGTAGCACCGATCATAATTAGGTTAGCGTTCATTTCCTTTGGCACATCCCGGGCAATAATTGTCTTAGGTGCACCATATTCAATTGAGTAGTTGACATTCTTAACACCCTTGTCTTTAGCATAATCAATATACTTATCAAGAGTCTTCTTTGCGGTTTCGGTAACTTGTTCAACCATTGAACTATCGAAACTGGAAATGTTTTGGAATGCCCGGGTATCAACAACGTGTAATAACCGTAATTCTGTTTCTTCACCATTCCGCTTAGCAACAGCGACAGCCTTCTTGAAAGCTAATTCAGCTTCTTCAGAACCGTCAACTGGAACCAAAATATGTTTGTATTGTTGAGCCATATTGTGGTGCCTCCTTAATTATTTACTTCTATTATACACTGAAACAAAAATGACAGTAAAGACTCAAGCGTCTAGTTTTTTCGTTGTTCTGCCTGAAAATATCCCATTAATGAATAAGCCATTAAAGTTTCACAAACACAACCGATAACGACCATTGTAACGATAAACAAAATTGAGTTAGTCCAGGCTGATATTATTGCTAAGACACCGATGATTAATAGCAGGATTCCCCAGATAATCAATGCTTTGGAAAGGGGAGCCTGACGTTCAGGATGAAAGATTAGAAATGACTTATGAAGGTGGGTTAAGAAAAAGCAACCTTCAAACGCTGCAATTAAACCGAAGAGGGTCATTAAGATTGATAATAGCATAGATAAACCTCACATTATTATTTGAAAGATAAATTAAGGAGGCTGGAAAATGATGTTGCTTTCCAGCCTCCTTAATTGGTTATGTACGAAAACTCCGTTAGTGCCGTTAATTGTCATTCAGTGTTGACCTGTGTTTAAGACAGGTGGGACATGGCTGTTAGCTATTCAGTTACCAAGTGAAAAGGCATACTGGCCAACTAACGAAGCATTAGTCCCAATTTTATAAGACTGTAAGGCAAACCTGCGTTTAGACAACGCGTACACCACAGAATTTTCAACATATATATTAGCATGATCTGACTAAATTAGCAATTGGTTAAGGGTGTTGTGGATGGTGACGAAGACCGTTCCTTTGGGCATTTTTAAGTTGCCAATACTGGTTTCCAAGCGCTTGTTCGAAGCGGCCGTTCTTCTTTGGGTGGAAGTACTGAGCATTCTTGATCCTTTCTGGAAGGTATTGTTGGGCAACCCAATCTTGAGGGTAATCATGAGGAAATAAGTAATTAGTACCATGGCCTAACTTACTAGCACCCTTATAGTGGGCATCTTTCAGGTGGTCAGGAACTTCGCCTGTTCCACCGGCTCGGACTTGTTCTAGTGCACTGTCAACGGCACTAATTCCCGAATTGGATTTTGGCGAAAGACAAAGTTCAATGACGACATCAGCTAATGGAATCCGTGCTTCAGGGAAACCGATTTGCTGGGCAGCTTGAACTGCGGTTACGGCCCGTTGGACTGCAGGCATGTTAGCAAGGCCAATATCTTCGTAAGCAATGACAATCAATCGCCGACAAATGCTGATGAGGTCGCCGGCTTCAATTAGCCTAGCAAGGTAATGGAGAGCGGCATCGGTATCAGAACCCCGGATCGATTTTTGAAATGCGGAGATCACATCATAATGGGCATCTCCATCCCGATCACTAGCAATTGCTTTCTTTTGAACGCTTTCTTCAATTACGGGGAGAGTGAGGTGGATTATACCATCTTTATCTGGATCAGTTGATTTGGCTGCTAATTCAAGGCCATTCAATGCACTCCGAAGATCGCCATTAGTTGCCGTTAATAATTGTTCTTCGGCATCCTGCTCTAGTTTGATTGGCATCTTACCCAAGCCGCGTTCCGAATCGGTTAGGGCGCGGTTAACTGCGACTTTCATATCTTCAATACTTAAAGGATATACCGGGAAAATTTGGGTTCGGCTTCGAATTGCTGGGTTAATACTAATATAAGGATTTTCGGTTGTGGCACCAATAAGGATGATTCGACCATTCTCTAAGTGGGGAAGCAAAAAGTCCTGTTTGCTTTTATCTAAACGATGAATTTCATCAAGCAAGAGAATTACTGTTCCGCTCATTTTTGCTTCTTCAGCAACCACTTGAAGATCCTTTTTTGTATCCGTTGCAGCGTTTAATTTACGAAAAGCATACTTGGTTGAACCAGCAATGGCACTAGCGATACTTGTCTTTCCAGTACCAGGCGGTCCATAAAGAATTAGTGATGACAACATCCTTGCTTTGACCATTCGGGAGATAATTTTATTGGGACCGACGAGGTGTTGCTGACCAACGACTTCACTAAGGTTCCGTGGTCGCATTCGATATGCCAATGGTTGCAAGACTATTCGTCCTCCCTTTTAAATAACTTTTGCCAGAAATGTTTCTTTGGAGTCTCCTGTTTTGCTGACGGCTGAGATTCGACACTAGGATATCTTTTCTTGACATCAACTGGTGATTGATAAACAGCCGTTTTTGCAGCCACAACAACGGCTAACGATTCTGGATCAGTTCGAAATTCTGGCTCGGTTTTTAATGTAAAGTTAGCATTAGCTGCAGTGGCGCTTTTAATGTAATCGCGTAATTCAGCATGAGGAAGGTTACCGTTAAGAAAAACTTGGTTACCAATCCCGCGCTGTAATTCTTTAGAGATAGCAAATGACCAGTTTCGTTCTTGAAGCTCAGCAACGCTAATTGTGAGGCAGACACGTTCACGAAAAGTGCCAAGATATTTTCGTTGTTCGTCTGGTTTGATCTTCGGCGGACCATATATTGCGTTATCAATCCGTTGTTCCATTGCTGACTTATCTTCTGCCATGGCTTAACCTCCCGTTGATAATATATTTAATTATTATACCAATAATGATTAGTCGGTGGTAGAAAAGAGCATTTGGTAAAAGATGCGAAGCTTGATTCCCGCGATTAGACTTTGTATTTTCAGAAATTACTAGTAATAGTTAGAGGCTGAGAAAAAACATTTTTTTCTCAGCCTCTCTAATCGCGGAAATTAATTACCAATATCAAGAGCTTGGTGCTTTAGTTTAGGGAAAATCTTCTTATCGGCCCAACCAGTAATTGCTCCCTGGAAAGCAAGGGCAAATAAGGTTCCAAGACCGAAGTTGTAAATCCCGCCTTGCATAACGGCAGCAATGATTGCCATGATTGTCGGTGGAATGTATGATAACCACATCGCAATTGTAGCGTTTCCCTTGCAGTAACGGAAACGGATGATTTGGAAGAGGTCATCAGCCGGGTGCAGAACTAAGTTAGCCCGTTGATAAATTGAAATAGCTGTCCCAATAAAGGCAACTCCCAAGAAGTTAATGAATACGTAAAGAATAATCATTGGCAGGGTGGTTGCATCAGGCATAATTCGGTTGAAAATGTTTGAGAACCATTGGATAAACAGTGAGAATGGCAACATAAAGATAAAGTTACCGCCAATCCGCCGCCAATCCCATTTGTGCATCAAAATAGCATTAAGGACGGAGGTTAACATTCCTAGTACCATGAATGCCCAGAAAAGGGTAGTCGGCTTGTTTCCGAGAACAGCAATCCCAAGGTTGTTTTCGGCAGCTGTCCAATATGCTGAACCAAGAAATTGGGGATGAATGTGTGAACTAGTTACTAGTGTCAGAACGTTCCCCATTGAATTGATTACAATTGAGAAAGCAAAGAAAGCCCAGCTAGCGGCCAAAGAAATTGTCCGTTGCTGTACTTGTCCTTGTGTTGGAATATCATCGTTCATAATTATGCTCCTTTGATCTGTGAACTTGCAATCGTGAAAACATTCACGCTTATTACGGAAAATAAATTTACAACCTTCTGAAAGGGTTGTCAATAGCGGAATTGTGACATATTAATCCGTTATAAATAAATTTATTAAATTATATGTTAACCGGTTAACATATAAGTGATTTTAAAAACAAAAAAATTGCAAATAAAAAATTTTTCGGTTATTTTGATTAGGAGGAGGTAGACAATGAAAATTATTATTTCACCAGCACGAAAAATGAAGAGCGATCCCGATTCTTTACCGTATGATGCTCTCCCGCAATATTTGGAGCAGAGCCAAGAAATACTGAAGTGGTTAAACACATTAACATTTAAACAATTGCACCAGCTATGGTGGAATTGTAGTGAGCGACTTGCGCAGACTAACTATAGACGCGTTAAAGGAATGAACCTTACTGATAATCTCACGCCAGCAGTCTTGGCCTTCCAAGGACTTCAGTATCAGTACATTGGCGCTGGGGTAATGACTGAGCATCAATTAAGGTATCTTCAGGAACATTTGCGAATTTTATCAGGGCTTTACGGAATCCTTAAACCATTTGATGGGATCTCTCAATATCGCTTGGGGATGGGTGATCGAGCAACGGTTAATCATACTAAAAATTTATATGAGTTTTGGGGTGACCGCTTGTATCAGGAGCTGTTTCGGGATAATCAATTAGTGATTAATCTCGCTTCAAATGAATATTCAAAGGCAATTAAACCATTCTTGCGGCCACAGGATCGAATGATTACTTGTATCTTTGGCGAAGAAATTAACGGTAAGATTAAGCAAAAGGCGACCCTAGCAAAAATGGCTCGGGGGAATATGGTTCGTTTTTTAACAGAAATTAACGCAGCCAAATCAAGTGATTTAAAAGGCTTTTCCGTTGGTGGATATCAATTTCGAGCAGACCTTTCTACAACGGAAAAGTATTATTTTGAGCTTCAGAAACATAAGGGCTAGGAAAATTTTATTTTTCCTGGTCTTTTTAATTTAAACGAAAAAAGAGCCGGAAAATCCGACTCTTTTAACAACGTAGCAACCTTAAAGATTACTTGTTGTAGAATTCAACGATAAGTGATTCGTCGATATCAGCATCCATGTCTTCACGGGCAGGGATACGGTTTAACTTACCTTCAAGCTTGTCAGCATCGAAGTCAACGTATGATGGACGAGAAACAACTGCGTCAACAGCGTTCTTGATTACATCAAGGTTCTTTGACTTATCACGAACAGCGATAACTTGACCAACACTAACTTCGTATGAAGGAATGTCAACGCGCTTACCATCAACGGTAATGTGGCCATGGTTAACCAATTGACGAGCTTGACGACGAGTAGTAGCCAAACCAAGACGATAAACCATGTTGTCAAGACGACGTTCAAGTAAGGCCATGAAGTTAGCACCGTGAGTACCTTCCTTGATCTTACCGGCACGTACGAATAGATTTGAGAATTGACGTTCAGTCATTCCGTACATGAAACGAAGCTTTTGCTTTTCCCGAAGTTGAGTACCGTATTCAGAAAGCTTACCGTGACGATCACGACCATGATCACCAGGAGCGTAAGCCCGACGAGCTAATTCCTTACCAGTACCTGAAAGTGAAACACCTAAGCGGCGTGAAAGACGCCAGCTAGGACCTGTATAACGTGACATAAATAAAATCCTCCAATATTTTTGTTGGAGTAAAATAATCCGATGTGAGATTGACATTCGTGCAGGCTGATCTGAATTGTTCACCCTTGCAGCTGGGTTACTAAAAACACCTTACGGCACCAGTCTGTTGACGAGCTTGCCCCTCACTGCTGCATTATTTTACACAAAGAATAATATACAACAATTATTCCTTACTAGTCAATAGTTGCCATGAGCCGATTAGCAAATTCTTCCATTTCGTTAGCAAATGATTGATTAAATCGCTTTAAGATTGGCGCGTCCAAATCAAGGACACCATAAAGTGAGCCGTTCTGTCTTAACATTGGGACAACAAGTTCTGACTTGGCAGCACTATCACAGGCAATGTATGAAGAAAACTTAGAAACATCGTCTACAATTTGTGTCTTTTTAGTTGAGGCGGCAACCCCGCATACTCCCTTGCCGAGCTCAATGTGCATGCAGGCAACCTTACCTTGAAATGGTCCAAGATCAAGCTGGTCATTTTTAGAGTTATAAAGATAAAAGCCAGCCCAATTTAGGTTATCTATACTTTCATTAATTAATGCGCTTGCGTTTGCTAAGTTAGCGATTGCTGAATGTTCGTTGGTTAATAACGCGGAAAGTTGTTCATTTAACAGGGATAATTCTGTCATAATCGTTCCTTCTTCCTTCTAATGTTAAATTGGTTCCAGTAATAGCAGACCATTATGGTATAATTTTCATAGAATTTTAGAGCCGATGGATATAATTTGTCAATGATGGCTTAAAGATGTAGGTGGATAAATTGGTTTTTCAAATAATAATTGGGATTTTAATTGTTCTTGCAATTATCTTGGCGGCATTATATTACTACCAAAAGCGGCTAATCCGTCAGTATGAGCAAATTGATGCACAAGTTAAGCAGTTACAGGAAATGAAAATTGAACAACATTTTGAAAAAGTTGAGCAATTGAAGGTAACTGGCGATTCCCAGGAACAATTAGAGAAACTTGAAAAGAACTATCAAGACGAGGTCGTTTCTCAAGAAAAGAAGCTAGCGGGCGAGTTAGAGACAATTAAGTCACTAATCCACACAAGCAAAGTTTTCTCTCTTGCTAAACGGTTAAGTGATTTAGAATTAGCGGTTCACCAGGTGAATGACCAGTGCTTGCAGATAAAATCTTCACTTCATCATATAGAAGAGCTGCACCAAGCTCATAAGCGGGCAATCGATCAAATTAAGCAACGTTATCGTCATTTCCATCACGTTCTTGATGAAAAGAGCTTTGAATATGGTGATAGTATCAAACTGCTTAATGATCAACTTGATGATCTTGAACATGAATACGATAAGTTTTCCCAGTTGAGTCAGACGGGAGATTTTGATGCTGCCCAACAGATATTGACTGATTTAAAGCAGAATAATCAAAAATTGGCAGACTTGATTGAGCAAGTCCCTAAGCTTTATAAACCATTGATTGCTGAATTTCCTACCCAGTTAAATGAATTAGCAAGTGGCTATGAGCAGCTCACTAAGCAAAATTATCGCTTTACAACGGATAACATTCCTGAAAAAGTTAATCAGCTTCGGCAGTTATGCCAAGAGGATCTCAAGCAGATTAATACCCTTCAGCTTGATGGGGTTGAGGATTCAATTAAGGACATTGCTGATCAGATTGATGATTTGTATGCAACAATGCAAAGTGAGATTGATGCTCGTCCACAAGTTGAACATCTGATGGGAGTTTTAGGAAAGTTTATTAACCATGCTTCAACTCAAAATAATGAGTTAAGTAATGAACTTGAGCGGCTAAGCATTAATTACACATTGAATAACCACGAAATTGAAACCGCTCGTTCGTTAAATGAACAAATTATTAACATTGAAAAGGAATATAAGGACGACCAGGCCGCAATCAAAGACCATACTGCTATTTATAGTCAAGTCCTTGCACGGCAAAATAAGAATGAGCGTTCCTTAACGGAGATTGAAAAGCAACAGGCAAAGATTAACGATGAGGTTGCCAAGCTACAAGGTGATCAGCAACGGGCTGAACAAATGCTGCAAAAGTATTCAACAAAGCTGAGGACGACACGGCGGCAAGTTGAGCAACTAAACTTGCCTGGATTACCAAAGGATTATTTAGATTACTTCTTTGGGGTTAGCGATGAAATCAAGCGGTTGGCCGATGAACTACAAAAATATAAGGTTAATATGGATGAAGTTACTAAGCAGCTAATAATTGTTGAATCAGACTTAGAAACTCTTGACGAAAAGACAAATGATATTCGTGATAGCGTTGAGTTAACTGAGCGGCTTCAGCAATATGCTAATCGCTTTAGTGATGAATCAAAAGTCGCTGCTGCAGCGGCAAAGTCTCAAGAAGAGTTTAATAAGTTTAATTACACGACAAGCTTAGAAACAATCGCAACGGCTCTGGAAGAGGCTGAACCTGGTAGTTATAAGCGGATTGAAGATAGCTACTATAATGAAAAGTAGCAAAAATTAAGAGGGTAAGAAAAAGCAGATGTTTTTTCTCACCCTCTTAATTATTATCTGCTATAATAAAAAACTGGTTTATTGGCGTCGCAACCAAAACATCTATCCAATTTTTAGCGCATTAATAATATTTATAATCAAGCTTTGTTTGATGAAAGGAAAATAAGCATGATCTATTTTGATAATAGTGCGACAACTCAGGTAGCACCTGAAGTTCTCCAGACCTATAATACGGTTAGTCAAAAAATTTGGGGTAACCCAAGCAGCCTTCACAATTTTGGTGAAGAAGCGTGGAACCTGCTGGAACAAGCACGACAACAAATTGCTAACTTATTTCACGTTAATCCAGGCGAAATCATCTTTACCAGTGGCGGCTCTGAAGGTGACAACTGGGTAGTTAAAGGAACTGCGATGGCAAAACAACGCTTTGGTAAGCACATCATTACGACCTCAGTTGAGCATGCCGCTGTTCGTAACCCAACTGAACAGTTAAAGGAACTGGGCTTTGATGTGACTTACCTTCCCGTTGATAAGGAAGGGCGGATTAATCCAGCAGATTTAAAAGCAGCTATTCGTCCAGACACGATCTTGGTTTCAATTATGGCAGTGAACAACGAGATTGGAACAATCCAACCAATTAAAGAAGTTGGTGAAATATTAAAGGATTATCCGAATATTCATTTCCATGTTGATGCTGTTCAAGCAATTGGCAAGGGGATTGATGATGCTGTTTTTAGTGATCGGGTTGACTTCGCTACGTTCTCTGGGCACAAGTTCCATGCTCCTCGGGGAACCGGCTTTGTTTATGTTAAGGCTGGCCGAAAGTTAGCACCGCTAGTAGCTGGTGGTGGTCAGGAACGTGGATTGCGGAGTGGTACTGAGAATACTCCTGGTGACGTTGCAATGGCCCGGGCAATTCGGTTAGTTAAAGAGGGCGAGGCTGATGCTGTCAAGCGTGAACAAGCCATTAAGGAACGAATTTATGATCACATTAAGCAGTTTGACCACGTTAAGATCTTTTCTGGACGTGATCAGGGATTTGCTCCACACATCCTTTGCTTTGCAATTGTTGGTGTTCGTGGTGAAACAATCGTTCATGCGTTTGAAGATCAAGGAATTTACATCTCTACGACTAGTGCTTGTTCATCAAAGAAGCATGCTGAAGCAGGAACCTTGGCCGCAATGAAAGTTCCAGAAAACGAAGCAACGAGTGCAGTCCGGATTAGTTTAGGCGATCAGAATACGCTGGAAGAAGCAGAGCAGTTTAATAAGACCTTTGATAAGCTCTATGCAGGATTTAAGAAAATTATTGAATAGGAGGGAGCAATACTAGTGGATTATACTGAGATTATGGTTCGGTATGGTGAATTATCAACCAAGGGCCATAACAAGAAAAACTTCATTGACCGCCTTGGTACTAATGTCCGGAAGGCGCTTCATCGCTTTGAACAGGTTAAGGTTCATGCCCAGCGTGATCGCCTTCACGTTGAATTAAACGGGGCAAATTACAACCAGGTCATGGAACGGTTGCAGGACGTCTTCGGAATTCAAAATTTTTCACCATCGATCAGGGTTGAGAAGAGCTTTGAGGCAACTGCCAAGGCTGCTGAACAGATGATCCGTGAGCAGGTTAAGTCCCCAATTACATTTAAGATTAATACCCGCCGTTCTGATCATAAATTTCCAATTGATACGTTTGAAATGAATGATCAGCTGGGTGGCTACCTCTTGAAGAAGTTTCCAGATCTTTTGAAGGTTGACGTTCACCATCCTGACTTAACGCTCCGGGTGGAAATTCGCTTGAACGGGATCTTCCTTTCAAGTGAAACTATTAAGGGTGCTGGTGGTCTTCCCGTTGGAACCGCTGGTAAAGGAATGATGATGCTTTCGGGTGGAATTGACTCGCCAGTTGCTGCCTATCTAGGAATGAAGCGAGGCGTTTCCATGGAAATGGTTCACTTCTTCAGTCCGCCATATACCAGTCCCCAAGCCCTTGCTAAGGCAAAGCAATTGACGGAAAAACTTGCTAGGTATAGCGGGAGTATTAAGTTCATCCAGGTGCCGTTCGCTGAGATCCAAGAAACCGTCAAGGAGAAGGTTCCTGAAGGCTACTTAATGACCGTACAGCGACGGATGATGTTACGATTAGCTGCTGCACTAACGATGAAACGTCATGGCCTAGCAATCTTTAATGGTGAATCTTTAGGACAAGTGGCATCGCAAACGATGGAAAGTATGCTGGTAATTAATGACGTTACTAGTCTTCCGGTATTGCGGCCGGTTCTTTCTTATGATAAGACCGAAATTATTGATGTCGCGAAGAAGATTGACACTTATGATCTTTCGATTTTGCCATATGAAGATTGCTGTACTGTCTTTACACCGCCTTCGCCAAAGACTAAACCTGATCTTGAAAAGACACGAAAATACGAAGAACGTTTGGATATTGACGGCTTAATCAAACGGGCGTTAGACGGGATTGAAATTACTGAGATTCATTCTGGTGAAGATTTCTTAAACCAGAATGAGGACGTTTTTGCAGAACTTCTTTAAACTTCTGCTTGACGATGGTTTTTAAATTGGCTATCATTACAAGCAAATAGTAAATGCGTTGATCAAAAGAGTAGGTAACTATTTTCTTCACAGAAAGGGAATAATTAATGGAATATTCCTAGAAAGTAGTTATTGAAAGTAGTTTGGTAGCACTCTAACTGAAGTAACAGTAGGTTGGAACGGTTCATTTTACCGTTATAAAATGAATGAGTGAGACTATAATTAGATAGTCTAAAATAGGTGGTACCGCGGAACTCGTCCTATATGTTAGGGCGAGTTTTTTATTTTCAGCGTAAAATACTTGCAAATTAACTACTTAGAGGAGGACTCATAATGAGTACTGAGAAAGAAATGTCCACTAAGTACGACCCAACAGCTGTTGAAGCTGGTCGTTATCAATGGTGGATTGATCAAGGTTTATTTAAGCCTAGTGGAGATAAAAAAGCACATCCATATTCAATTGTTATTCCGCCACCGAACGTTACCGGGAAGCTTCACTTAGGTCACGCCTGGGATACAACGTTGCAGGATATGATTATTCGTCAAAAGCGGATGCAGGGATACGATGTCCTTTGGCTTCCAGGAATGGATCATGCTGGGATTGCTACCCAAGCAAAGGTTGAAGCACGGCTACGTAAACAAGGAATTTCACGTTACGATTTAGGTCGAGAAAAATTTGTTCAACAAGTTTGGGACTGGAAAGATGAATATGCTGACATTATTCATAAGCAATGGGCCAAAATGGGGATTTCCGTTGATTATGATCGGGAACGATTCACCCTTGATAAGGGATTGAACAAGGCTGTTCGGAAGGTCTTTGTTGATCTTTACAATAAGGGATTGATTTACCGGGGAACTTACATTATTAACTGGGATCCGCAAGCACGGACCGCATTGTCAGATATTGAAGTAATCCACAAAGACGATAAAGGGGCATTCTATCACGTTAAATACCCATTTACTGATGGAACTAAGTTTAACGGTAAAGATTACATTGAAATTGCTACTACTCGTCCAGAAACAATGTTTGGTGACGAAGCAGTTGCCGTTAACCCGCATGACGAACGGTACAAGGACTTAGTTGGTAAGCATGTTCGCGTTCCATTAGTTGATCGGGAAATTGAAATTATTGCGGATGACTATGTAACCCCTGACTTTGGTACCGGGATGGTAAAGATTACCCCAGCTCACGATCCAAACGACTTTAAGGTTGGTAAGCGTCACAATCTTCCTGAGCTAAATACCATGAATGAAGATGCTTCAATGAACGAGAATGCCGGAAAGTACGAAGGAATGGACCGGTTTGAAGCACGAAAAGCAATGGTTAAGGATCTGGAAGACCAAGGCTACATGCTTAAGATTGATCCAATTGTTCACTCAGTTGGTCACTCAGAACGGACTGGTGTTCAAGTTGAAGCACGGCTTTCGACTCAATGGTTTGTTAAGATGAAGCCATTAGCAGAAGCTGCCCTAAAGAACCAGGAAACTGACGATCGCGTTAACTTTATTCCTGGGCGCTTCGAACATACCTTTACACAATGGATGGAAAACATTCATGACTGGGTTATTTCCCGTCAATTATGGTGGGGACACCGGATTCCAGCTTGGTATAACAAGAAGACCGGTGAAGTTTATGTTGGGATGGAAGCACCTAAAGACGCTGAGAATTGGGAACAAGATAAGGATGTTCTTGACACCTGGTTCTCAAGTGCTCTTTGGCCATTCTCTACAATGGGTTGGCCAGACACTGATTCTGCAGACTTCAAGCGTTACTTCCCAACCAATACTTTGGTAACTGGTTATGATATTATCTTCTTCTGGGTTTCCCGGATGATCTTCCAGTCACTCGAATTTACTGGCAAGGCACCATTTAGAAACGTTCTTCTTCACGGATTGATTCGTGATGAGCAAGGCCGGAAGATGAGTAAGTCCCTTGGTAACGGAATTGATCCAATGGACGTAATCAAAAAATATGGTGTTGATGCCTTACGGTGGTTCCTGATTACCGGTTCAACTCCTGGACAGGATATTCGCTTTAGCTACACTAAAATGGATGCTGCCTGGAACTTCATTAACAAGATTTGGAATGCTAGTCGTTACGTAATTATGAACCTTGGTGATATGCCAGCCCCAGTTCTTCCAGAAAAGAGTAAGTGGGATCTCGCAGATCGCTGGATTTTAAGCCGACTAAATGCTACTGTTAAGCAAGTTAATGCTCAGTTTGAAAAGTTTGAGTTTGGTGAAGCGGGTCGAGCACTTTACAATTTCATTTGGAATGACTTCTGTGACTGGTACATTGAAATGACCAAGGAAAAGCTTAATAATGGGACCGCTGAAGAACAGGCCAACACGAAGAATATTCTTGGCTATGTTTTAGACCAAATTCTGAAATTAATGCACCCAATCATGCCATTTGTTACAGAAAAGCTTTGGCAATCAATGCCTCATGATGGCAAGTCAATTATGGTTGCTAAATACCCAGTTGCTCATGATGAATTTGACGATGATGCCGCAACTGAACAAATGAGTCACTTAATTGAATTAATTACTGCCGTTCGGAATATTCGGAACCAGGCAAATGCGCCAATGTCTAAGCCGGTTGATTTAATCATTAAGGTTGAAAATGATCACCTTGCTGAGACGTTTAAAGCCAATAAGGATTACATTGACCGCTTCTGTCACCCAGAAAAATTAATTATTGGGACCGATGTTGAGACACCTAAGCTTGCCCTATCCGGGATCTTGACCGGAGCAGAAGTTGACATTCCGATGGCGGAATTAGTTGACTTAGATGAAGAACGGGCACGGATGAAGAAAGAGATTGCTAACCTAGAAAAAGAAGTTCAGCGTTCAGCAAAGAAGTTAGGCAACGAAAACTTTGTTAAGAATGCACCAGAAAAGGTTGTTGAAGAAGAACGAACTAAGGGCAAAGAGTGGCAACAAAAACTTGATGCTGCTAAGGATCGTTTAGCTTCACTTCAGGATGCCTAATCATTATTTATGACGTAATAACCCCCATAGTTGGACGAAAAAATCTAACTATGGGGTTTTACTATACCTAAATTAGCAATTGAGTAATCAAGTCACTCCTATGGATGCAGGCGAGTAAGCCAGTAACTTAGTTCAAATTAAAATTTTTAATTCTTTATTTTTATGAATTACATATCATTTGATAAGATGAAAAAGACAGCTAAGTCAAGCGATTAGATTTGAAAAAAGATTGAAATAATTTGGAATAAAAATTGTAATTATTTATCAACAGTATTATGATTAAAGGTGAATGAAACACGGTAACGGTTTCACGTTTATTTCTTTTCGGAGGGAGGCCTTTATTATGAGTATTCTTAGTCTTGCGCGATTTCAATTTGCAATGACGACTGTCTACCACTTTTTCTTTGTTCCATTTACTATCGGGACAGCCTTCATTGTTGCAATTATGGAATCAATGTATGTTCATACTAAGAATGAATCATATAAAAAGATGACAAAGTTTTGGGGGAATATTTTCCTGCTGAGCTTTGCTGTTGGTGTTGTTACAGGTATTATTCAAGAATTTCAGTTTGGGATGAACTGGTCTGATTATTCACGGTTCATGGGGGACATCTTTGGTGCTCCATTAGCCTTGGAAGCTTTGCTATCATTCTTTATTGAATCTACATTTATTGGTCTCTGGGTATTTACCTGGGATAAGGTAAAGCCAGGACTCCATGCTTTCTTTATTTGGATGACCAGTTTTGGTTCACTTACCTCTGCTCTTTGGATCCTTACTGCTAACTCATTTATGCAGCACCCGGTTGGTTATGCCATTCGTGGTGGTCGTGCAGTAATGGTCGATTTTGGTGCTCTATTGAAGAACCCTCAATTATGGTTTGAATATGGACACGTTATCTTGAACGCAGTTATGATGGGTGGGGTAATCTTTGCCGGATTAACCGCATTCCAATTGCTAAAGAAGCATGAGATTTCCAATGAAGCACGGACAATTTACAAGAAGACAATGCGTCTTAGCTTGTGGATGTCACTAATTTTTGCAATCTTTGGCTTGGTTCTTGGTGATCTTCAAATGCAATACCTTGTTAAGGAACAGCCAATGAAGTTCGCTGCTACTGAAGATGTTTACACTACGACTGGTGAACATGCTCCATGGACCATTGTCGGAATTGCTAATACGAAGGAACATAAGGTTCAAAATAACATTGATATTCCAGATATGTTAAGTATCTTGTCTTATCACAAGACGACCGGAGCCGTTACCGGGATGAATGAACTGAATGCCCAATACAAGAAGAAGTATGGCAAGAACATTGATTATTATCCACCGGTAAATACGCTATTCTATAGTTTCCGGATTATGTGTGCAATTTCTGCTTGGATTATTCTGGTTTCATTCGTTGGCTTGATTATGAGCCGTAAGAAGTCCGAATATTTGTATGAGCATAAGTGGACGCTATGGATTTTAGCATTAACCACCTTCTTACCATTTATGGGTAATACAGCTGGTTGGTTCGTAACAGAATTTGGCCGTGTTCCGTGGACCGTTTACGGACTCTTTACAATTCAACAAAGTGTTTCGCCAAACGTATCTGCTGCCTCGCTGCTAACTTCTAATATCGTTTACTTCGTATTGTTCACAGCTCTTGCAATTACGTTAATTGGTTTGATCGTTCATGAATTAAAGAAGGATCCGACCCAGGTCATCGAGCCAAAGTTCAAGAAGGTTCTTGATCCATTTGATAAGGAGGCGTTCTAAATGAGTTTTCTCCAATTATTATGGTTTATTTTGATTGGTGTCCTCTTTGCCGGCTTCTTCTTCCTTGATGGATTTGATTACGGTGTTGGAATGGCAACCGTTACGTTAAGCAGTGATGAAGCAGAACGTGATCAAATGGTGCAGACAATTGGACCTGTTTGGGACGGAAATGAAGTTTGGTTAATTACTGCTGGTGGGGCAATGTTTGCCTCTTTCCCATACTGGTACGCAAGTTTATTTAGTGGTTACTACATTATTTTGATGTTAGTTCTAGTTGGCTTGATTATTCGTGGGGTTTCATTTGAATTCCGTGCAAAGTCACCAATGCCACGAAAGCGGATCTGGGATTTGGCCCTCGGTATCGGAAGCTTTATGGCACCATTTTTCTTGGGAATTATGTTTATTAGTATGATTCAGGGAATGCCAATTGATGCTAACGGTAACTTCCACGCAACTTTCTTTGATTACATTAACTGGTTCTCCGTTGTTGGTGGGGTTGCTTTAACCCTCTTAACATACCTTCACGGACTTAACTACATTGCATTAAAGACTGCGGGAGATATTCGTCAACGGGCAAACAATGTTGCTCAATTCCTTTACTGGGTTCTTTATGTTGGCTTAGTTGTCTTTGCATTAATGCTAATCTTTATGACCGACTTTATGAAGGTTCACCCAGTTGCAACAATTACAATGTTAGTCGTAATGGTTGTTTTGACCATCATTGCGCAAGCAGCTGCTATTAAGGGCAAGGAATTAACCGCCTTTATCGCTAGCGGATTAACTCTAGTTGCATTAGTTGTCCTTCTGTTTGTCGGCTTATTCCCACGGGTACTAATTAGTTCAATTAGCTCACGGTATGATCTATTGATTCAAAATGCATCGTCAACTCAGTACACATTGACAGTAATGACAATTGCTACATGCTGCTTATTGCCATTTATTCTTGCTTACACGATCTGGGCATACTGGATCTTCCGTAAGCGGATCGCCATGCCAGTTGTTACGGAGGCTAAGTAAGCATTATGATTGATCGATTACTCTTCACGCTTAAGGGGAGCAAACAGATCATGATAAAGCTTGTAGGGGTTTATGTCCTGCAAGCTTTTCTTATCATTGGTCAAGCAATTTCGCTAGCTTCACTATTAACAAATCTTTGGGCCGGTCATTCGCTGGCAAGTGAATGGGGCTGGCTAGTCGGATTTATTAGTTGTTTTATTGGTCGTCATATTATTAATTGGCTGGATACTGTATTGCTTGATAACTATGCCCGGAAAACCGCACAGCATTTACGGCAAGAATTACTAGCTAAGCTATTTAAGCTTGGCCCCCAACTAGTTCAACAACAGGGAACAGGGAATATTGTTACGTTAACTCTAGACGGGATTTCTGAAGTGGAGAACTACATTAATCTTTTGTTTAGTAAGTTTGTCAGCATGATGATTATTCCAGTGATGCTGCTTATTGTTTGTTTTTGGTTGGACTGGATTTCTGGCTTGGTAATGCTTTTGGTGTACCCATTAATAATTCTTTTTATGATTATTCTTGGTTATGCTGCCAAAGCAAAAGCCGATCGTCAATATGCTAACTTCCAAGTCCTGTCGAACCATTTTATTGATTCGCTGCGGGGGATTGATACACTAAAGTATTTTGGCTTAAGCAAACGGTATTCTAAAAGTATTTTTCGCTCAAGTGAACGTTTTCGAAAGTCGACGATGAGCGTTATCCGGGTTGCAATGCTATCTACTTTCGCCCTTGATTTCTTTACTACCCTATCGACTGCTGTTTTGGCAGTTTTCTTGGGCCTGCGATTAATTGAAGGGCACTTATTGCTCTTTCCAGCATTAGGAATCCTGATTTTAGCGCCGGAATACTTCATGCCAATCCGTAATTTTGCCAATGATTACCATGCAACCCTTAACGGCAAAAATTCATTTCATGCAGTTGAAAAAATTCTCCAGGAAGAGGTTCCGCCTGAGCCGCATGTTGATATCAAGAAATGGCAAGCAGATAGTAAACTGGAATTAAATAATGTGGAGTTTCAATATGAACACGGGAGTCAATTGGCACCCGTCAACATCAATCTCCATGGTTTCCAGAAAGTAGGAATTGTGGGGATGAGCGGTGCTGGGAAAACCACTTTGATTAATCTCTTAGGCGGGTTTCTCCATCCCACATCTGGGACAATAAAGATTCAGGGACAAACTGTTAAGACTCTAAATATTGAAGATTGGCAAAAACAGATTATTTATATTCCCCAGGATCCATATATTTTTGATGATACTTTGCGGAATAATATTTGTTTCTATACACCGGATGTCAGCCAAGAACAAATTGATAAGGCGATTGAAATGATGGGACTCACATCACTGGTTGCCGAATTACCCGATGGACTTGATACAATGATTGGCAAGGGGCACCGGCAATTAAGCGGTGGTCAGGCACAACGAATTGCTCTTGCCCGTGCCTTCCTGGATCAATCGCGACGAGTTTTGATCTTAGATGAGCCAACTGCTCACTTAGACATTGAAACCGAACTAGAGTTGAAGGAACGGATGATTCCGATCATGAAGGATCACCTTGTCTTGTTTGCTACTCACCGGCTGCACTGGATGCGGCAGATGGATTACATTATTGTGATGCGTCACGGCAAGATTATTGAACAGGGAACCTATGATCAATTAATGGCTAAACCAGGATATTTTACGGACTTGGTATTTGACCGTTCAAAGGGGGAAGATTAATGAATAGAATTCCATTATTGAAAGCCCTCCGTCATGATCGTTGGGTTCGACCATTTCTCAAAAAATATCGCTGGACATTAGTACTGGCTATTTCATTGGGAATTTTAACCTTTGTTTGTGCTGGCGGGCTAATGTTTACCGCGGGTTACCTAATTAGTAGGTGTGCAACGATGCCGTTTAATATTTTGCTCGTGTACGTTCCAATAGTTTTGACGCGGGCACTCGGAATTTTTCGTCCCGTATTTCACTATGCTGAACGATTAACGAGTCATAATTGGGTTTTTAAGATGACATCAATGTTTTGGAAGAGACTCTATGACTCGTTGGAGAAGGATGCAGTATTTTTCAACAGCAAGTACCGAATTGGCGATATTTTAGGGCTGCTTTCTGAGGATGTTGCCCATATTCAAAACCTATATTTGAGAACTATTTTTCCAATGTTGGTTGCTTGTGGGCTGTACCTTATTATAGTGATTGCTCTGGGGGCTTTGACACCATGGATGGGATTGTTAATGTTAATCCTATTTGGGTTAATTATTTTTGGCATCCCAGTTTGGTCGATCTTAGTTAATGGAGCACGTCAAGAACAAGAAAAGGAAGCAACAAACCGGCTTTATTCTGACTTAACTGATAATGTGATGGGAATTACAGATTGGGTGCTTTCAGGAAACTCTAGTAAGTACCTTCAGCGACATGATAGTGATGAGAAGAAGCTGCTAAGTTCGCAACGAAAGATGCACCGGTTCAATAATTTCCGTGACTTTGTTCTCCAAATGCTGATTCTCTTGGTTATCATTTCATTAGTAGTCTGGGGTTCCTATCATTTTGGCGGTCATTGGGGTGCTAACTGGATTGCCGCATTTGTTCTCTGTGTTTTTCCGCTAGATGAAGCATTAGCTGGATTGCCGGTTGCTGCTCAGCAAACAAATGTTTATACGGATTCGTTAGACCGCTTGAATAGTCTTCCAGAACCTAGTAAGGAACAGCAAGCCACTCCTCAAATTGAAGCACCATACCAAATTGATATTGATAATGTCAGCTTTCAGTATTCGTCAGACACCGAGCAAATTCTGCAACACTTGAACTTGCAAATTAAGCCGGGAGAGAAGTTAGCAATCCTTGGACGGAGCGGAACCGGAAAAAGTACGTTAGCTAGTCTAATTCGTGGTGATCTGCAACCTACTGAAGGTCAGATCACGATTAATGGTGAGCTAACAGATAAATTTGGTGATCAAATTGCTAACTATATTGGCGTCGTCCACCAGTCGCCATACTTGTTTAACACGACCGTTTTGAATAATATTCGTTTAGGAAATGAGGATGCAACAGAAGAAGACGTTTGGAGTGTCCTGAAACGAGTTGGCCTGGAAGAGAAGATTCGTCAATTGCCGGATGGTCTTAATACGAAAATCGGTGAGGCAGGACTAATCTTTTCTGGTGGTGAACGACATCGCCTTTCTTTAGCGCGGATCCTGTTAAAGGATGTTCCGATTGTTATTTTAGATGAGCCAACGGTCGGTCTTGACCCGCTAACTGAACAACGAGTTATTGATACTTTTATGAATGAATTGGCTGGAAAGACGCTTATTTGGATTACCCACCATTTACAAGGAATTGATGCAATGAATCGTGTGATTTTCCTTGAAAATGGTAAAATAACAATGAGTGGGACACCACAAGAGTTATGGGAGAATAACCCTCATTACCGAAAACTCAAAAAAGCAGATCAAGGTCTGTAAAAAAGAAGCATAATTGACAAAGAATGTTTTATACTATTACTTAAATAGGGGATGAATTATTTATGAAGAAGATTGTTGTACTAGGTGCGGGATACGCTGGCCTAAAAACTGTTGTCCTCCTTCAAAAGAAGCTGAAGGGTGAGGGACGAATTGTCTTAGTTGACCGGAATACTTATCACTACGAAGCAACTGACCTTCATGAAGTGGCTGCAGGAAACCTACCACCTGCAAAGATTTCATACCAGGTTAGTGACTTGATTAATTCTAAGGTAACAACCTTTATTCAGGATGAAGTTGTTAAGGTTAACCCTGATGATAAAACGGTTGAATTAGCACATCGTGAACAACCATTAGATTATGACTACTGTGTTGTTAGTCTTGGATTTACTTCTGAAACGTTCGGAATCGAAGGCGCTAAGGAAAACGCACTTCAAATGACAAACCTAAAGGAAGCACTTGAAATTCACAGTCACATTATTGACAAGATGAAGGATTACAAGATTACCAAGAATCCTGATGACTTGAAGATTATCGTTTGTGGTGCCGGATTTACTGGAATTGAATTAGCAGGTGCATTAGTTGATGCTCGTCCACGCTATGCCCAAATTGCAGGGGTAAAGCCTGAAGATATTCAAATTTCATTGATTGAAGCCTCAGAACGTCTTTTACCAATGTTTAATCAGGATCTTGCTAACTATGGTGTTAACTTGGTAAAGAAGCTTGGGGTTCACCTTTACACAAGTTGCTTGATTTCACGGATTAAGCCAAGTACCGTAATTTATCAACATGGTCGTGGTAATGGTGATGAATCAATGACTGCTGGTACCATTATTTGGACAACCGGTGTTAGTGGTAGCCCAGTAATGGCTGAATCTGGATTTAACGAACGTCGTGGCCGGGTTGTTGTCACTGATCACTTAAATGATCCAGATCATGATGACCTATACATTATTGGAGATGTGGCAGCGGTTATGGCACCAGGTTCTCCTCGTCCATACCCAACTACAGCTCAATTGGCACTTTCAATGGCTGATTATGTTGCCGATGACATTGCCGATCGTGTAAGAAAGGGCGAACGATTGAGTGAACCTTATGCATACAAGTCACTTGGTACTGTTGCCTCAGTTGGTAACACACGAGCTTTCGGTGTTGCAATGGGACACGAAGTTAAGGGATATGTTGGTTCATTCATGAAGAAAATGATTGCTAACCGTTCACTCCTAGAAGTTGGTGGATTGAAGGAACTCTTTGCTAAGGGACGCTTTGATTTATATCACTAGAATATGATAAAGGTCGAGAAAAGCATTTTGTTTTTCTCGACCTTTATTTTTGTATATTGCATTGTAATAAATTAACGTTATAAGAATAAAGTCCATTTGCCGATTAAATTATGTTAAGATGTGATATTAAGTTGCTAAGGGATTTAAGTTAATTGAGTGGAAGGGATAGAAATGATTGAATCATATGCTGAAGCGCTGAACTTTATTCATGGACGGACAAAATTCAAAAAGATTCCAACGTTAGACCGGATGAGACTTTTCCTTGACAGGTTAGGAAACCCGCAAAAAGGCTTGAAGTATGTCCATATTACGGGAACAAACGGCAAGGGTTCAACTGTTGCAATGTTAAGGTCAATGTTAATGAAGGCAGGGCTAAATGTGGGGAGTTTTACTTCACCGTTTATTACCCGCTTTAACGAACGAATAGCATTGAATGCTGAGCCGATTAGCGATGAAGATTTGACAAGGTTAGCCCGCAAAGTAGAACCGGTTGTTCAGCAGTTAGATCAGGAATTACCAACCGGTGGACCAACTGAATTTGAAATTGATACTGCAATTATGTTCTGCTATTTTGCAGAAAAACAACCAGATTTAGTCCTTCTTGAGGTTGGCATTGGTGGGCTATATGATTCAACAAACGTAATTACGCCACTAGTTAGCGTGATTACCACCGTGAGTTGGGATCACATGAAATATCTTGGTGATACTTTAGCTAAAATTGCTCACCAAAAAGCAGGAATCATTAAGAAGGGTGTTCCCGTAGTTATCGGCCAGCTTCCCTCATCAGCGCGTCAAGTAATTATGAGAGAAGCAAATGAAAAGAGCGCCAAGGTTTATGAATTAGGCAAAGACTTTTCGGCACAGAAGATTAACCGAAATGCCATTAAAGCAGAGATCGTATATGATGGTGATCAATTGCACCATTTTCGGAGTAATCTCGGGTTGGCCGGTGACTATCAGGTTGAGAATGCTGCAATTGCGATTACAACAGTACAAATAGTGTTAACCAAACTAGGGATCCCGGTAATCACTGGCGATTTGAAAAAGGGGTTAGAGATGACTCGGTGGCCCGGCCGAATGGAAACGATAATTAGTGAGCCGTTAGTATTATTAGATGGGGCACATAATCTTCCCGGAATGCAGGCGTTAGTTAAAACCATTCGCGATGATTTTAGTGATCGTGAAGTGTACGTCCTTGTTGCCATTTTGGCTGATAAACAATATGAATTAATGCTTGGTGAATTGGCTAGTTTGGGGAATGTCCACTTGATGGTTACTAATTTTGCAGGCCCTGGACCTAAGCGACCAAGTGCTGATTTGGCGACTACGATTGGTGAATTTAAGACAAAGTACCCAATTCAAGTTGCGGAAAATTGGCAAACTGGATTCGTCAAGCTATCTCAAGAATTGGCAGCTGATGATGTAATGATTATCACTGGTTCACTTTATTTTGTTTCTGAAGTTAGAAAAAATTTAAAATAAAATAATGCAAAACTTCTTTTATTCCGTTATGTATATATAGAACGGGAAAAAGGAGTTTTTATTTATGTTTACACCAGAATCAACACAATACTTGCAGCTTGTTGGCAGAATTTTAATTGATGGCAGTGAAGAAGCAAATGTACTATTTCGCCAGTTTATCGGCCAATACCCAACACCAATTTCGATCAAAAATATGACAAATGCTGAGAAAGAAAGGCTACTTGAAGAAGATGAACGAATGGAAGTTCTTCTTGCAGCAATTGAACTCGGGACAATGGTAGTCCGGAGCCAGGCACCATTGCTTGGTCACGCTTATTCCAGTCAATTATTAAGCACTGAGATGATGGACCGGTTAAGCGGGGAAAATCAAGAAAGCCTCTATTTAGTTGGCACGGATGTCCATAACGATATTATTGATATTAAAAAAATGTTTGTCGGCGGGTTAAGTGAATGTAGCGTCTATCCTGATCGCGTTTTTCGGCGGGCATTGCTTCAATCGGCTAATGGGATTGCGGTTGTCCATAATCACCCCTCTGGAAATGTTGAACCGTCCTCAGCCGATATTGCGATGATTAAACGGTTAGAAAAGGGAAGTCGGATCTTAGGGATAACGTTCCTTGATTTTCTCATTGTCGGTCGGAATAGTTATTATAGTTGGCGTGAAAATCAGGCATTTCACAAAAATGAGGAAGAAAAAAGTTAAAGAAAACGTTAATTTATCAAAGAATAAGCCTTTTATGGCAATTTATTGTGTATATTAAGGTTCGTATATGGCTTTTTGCTATGGTATAATATGCTCGATATTAGATTAAAAATAATTTACTAAAATGAAGGGAAGAAGCAGATTGCTAGGAATCGGAACCAAAAATATTGGCATCGACCTCGGAACAGCAAACACAATTGTGTATGTTGAAGGCAAAGGAATCGTATTACGTGAACCATCAGTTGTTGCTCGTAATACCAAGACCAATGAAGTTATCTCTGTAGGTAAAGATGCTCGAGACATGATCGGTCGAACCCCAGGTAGTATTACAGCCATTCGTCCAATGAAGGATGGGGTTATTGCTGATTATGATACGACTGTTGCCATGATGAAGTATTACATTGAAAAGGCCCTTGGTAATTCTAACGGTAAGCCATACGTGATGGTATGTGTTCCAAGCGGAATTACTGAAGTTGAAAAGCGGGCTGTGATTGATGCTACTCGTGTTGCAGGAGCACGTGACGCTTACGTTATTGAAGAACCATTTGCCGCTGCTATTGGTGCTGGTCTTCCAGTTATGGATCCAACAGGAAGCATGGTTGTTGATATTGGTGGTGGAACTACCGATGTTGCTACTATTTCATTAGGTGGTATTGTTTCTAGTCGTTCAATCCGGATGGCTGGGGATGAAATGAATGATGCAATTGCCCAATATGTTCGTCAAAACATGAACTTACTGATTGGTGAACGAACTGCCGAAAAGATTAAGTGGGATATTGGTTCTGCTTCTACAGATGCTGCTGCTGAAATGGGTTCAACAGAAGTTCGGGGACGGGATCTTGTTACCGGATTACCAAAGACAATGGAAGTTTCTGCAAAAGACGTTTCCGTTGCACTGCAAGATGTTGTTGCCTCAATTATTGATGCAATTAAGGGGACACTGGAAGAAACATCTCCAGAAATTGCTGCTGATGTTATTGATCACGGAATCGTCCTCACCGGTGGTGGTGCGTTATTAAAGCACTTGCCTGACGTAATTGCCGATGCTACTAAGGTTCCTGTATTTATTGCAAACGATCCGCTTGACTGTGTTGCAACTGGTACGGGTGAATCATTAAAGAGTATCGATGTAATGAAGAAGAAGTAATAAGTAACGGGATGGGGCTGGTCGCAAAACGATTTGTTTTGTCCAGTCCTTTCTTATTACCTAGTAAAGAAATGCTGGAGGAATAAAATGCGCAAGTTTTTTTCCAATCGACGGCTTGTTATTCTTGTGCTAATTTTAATTGCGTGTTTCGGTTTAATGGCCGGCTCTGTTTCAATGCGCAATCGGCGGAATACGCCCCCATTAATCCAACAATTTGGTAATGATATTGTTGGCTTTGTGGATGGAATCGTTGCTATTCCGGTAAATGCTGTTCAGGGCGGTTTTAGTTCCGTAGGGCAATTGATGAATACATATTCTGAAAACCGGGAATTGAAGCAGCAGGTAACTGAATTAGCACAAACGAAGGTCCGTGATCAGACCTTAGCAAAGGAAAATAAAGAACTGAAGCAAGAGTTAAAGCTTAATAAATCCTTGACTGATTACAATACAATTACGGCTTCTGTAATGATGAGAACACCATCATCATGGCAGAAACAATTGGTAATCAATAAGGGACAATCTAATGGAATCAAGAAAAACATGCCAGTAATGAGTGGTAGTGGTTTGATTGGTCGAATTAGTGAGGTTAACAAGACTAATAGTAAGGTTGAACTATTAAGCAATACTAGTGAATCCGCTAATCGTTTTGCCGTAACGATTGATGGAACTAATGGTCGAACAGTTAACGGAATTATTACCGGTTATGACGCTTCAACTGATGAACTAATTATGGGCCAAGTTAGTTCTAAGGCTAAGTTAAAGAAGGGTACTAAGGTAATGACAAGTGGTATGGGTGGGGTAACACCGAAGGGCCTTTACGTTGGCCGTGTAACCCGTGTAGGGAAAGATGACTATGGATTAGCCCAAAAGGTATATATCAAGCCCGCTGCTGACATGAATGACGTTAATATTGTGACCGTTGCCGAACCGGCTTAATCGAGGTGGTTTAATGTATAGATTATCGAGATTAAGATACATTTTTCCGTTAGGGTTATTTATATCGTTGTTTTTAGATGGTTCGTTAAGTAATGTTTGGGCTAAACTATTTTTTAGCTATCCATATTCAATGATGAGTGAGTTAGTATTGCTTTGGTTAGTTCTCTCGTATTACTTTGAAGAAGAGATTGAAATTCCGTTAATTCCCTTTGCTGCACTTGCAGGGATCGTTTTTGATGTCTACTTTACGGGAATTTTGGGATTAGACATTTTCCTTTTTCCGTTAATTGTTGAACTTACCAAAGTTCTTTCAAGATATTTTAGCCAGTCGTTTTTAACGATCATTATGATTTTCTTTATTGATATTGTTGCCTTTGTAACGTTGACGTACTGGGCATATTCATTAGTTGGGATTACACATATGGATATTGGCGATTACCTTGTGTTTACTCTTGCACCAACCCTAGCGCTTAACTTGGTTTACTTTGTAATCCTCTATTGGCCAATTCAGGCAATTTATACTTGGGCTCTAACACAAAAAAGATCTTAAAAAGGATTGACAAAGTGAATTATCAAGTGTAGGATACATGACAATATCAAAAAACGAAGAACAGACTAGTAAAGAATTAACTTGCTCTTAAGAGAGTTCACTGTGGTGGGATGTGAATGAGCTGGTGTTCTTGAATCACATCTGCAAGTTGATCCATTGAAGTAAGTAGGTGGATCCGGGGAAGCCCGTTACAGCGCGGAGTTTAATTAATGAACTTACTGAGGTTGCTTTTGTGAGAAAGTAACAACATGAGGTGGAACCGCGTGAAACGCCCTCATAGTCATATTTGACTATGAGGGCGTTTTTCTCTTTCCAGATAATTAGACTCACGAGGTAATTACTGTGAGGTAATTATAAAATGAGGTGGGACCACGACTTGCTCGTCCTCTTAAACTAATGTTAGTTTAAGAGGACTTTTTTGTTTAACGTTTTTGAAATTCAAGGAGGTTTTAAAATGTCACTTAATTATGTTTCACAAATCTTACCCTCACTTATTCAAGGGGCTGGATTAACGCTACAAATCTTTTTTTGGACGCTAATTGTTTCAATCCCCTTAGGAATCATTGTAAGTTTGGGACTGACATCGAAGGTTAAGCCGCTTAAATGGATTTTAGAAATTTACGTTTGGCTGATGCGGGGCACGCCATTACTTCTGCAATTAATCTTTGTCTTTTATGGATTACCAATTATTGGAATTGTCTTTCAACGATACGATGCGGCCTTAGTTGCATTTATTCTTAATTATGCCGCCTACTTTGCTGAAATATTCCGTGGTGGTTTTCAATCAGTTAGTGTTGGTCAGTATGAAGCTGCCAAAGTGTTACGGTTAAATTACTGGCAAACCGTTCGGAAGATTATCATTCCCCAAGTTGTTAAAATCGTTATCCCGTCAATTGGAAATGAAGTTATTAACTTGGTAAAAGATTCTTCCTTAGTTTATGTTATTGGTCTTGGTGACCTCTTGCGTGCAGGAAATGTGGCAACTTCACGGGATGTTACTCTTATCCCATTACTTCTGGTTGGCTTAATTTACCTAATTCTTGTTGGAATTTGCACGTTGGTATTACGTCAAGTCGAAAAACGGTACTCATATTTTAAGTAAGGAGGAGTAGTCAATGTTAGAAGTTAAAAATTTAAAGAAAAGCTTTGGCAATCGGGTAATCCTTGATGATGTTAACCTAACCGTTAAAGATGATGAAATTCTTTGTATTGTTGGTCCTTCTGGTGCTGGGAAAACGACATTGTTACGTTGCATTACAGGATTAGATACTCCTGATAGTGGTGAATTCTTGATGGATGGTAAGCCATTCGATCCTCAGGGAACTGGTGCTTCAGATCGGGTAATTGGGGTTGTCTTCCAAGATTTTAACCTTTTTCCGAACCTTTCAGTAATGGAAAACATTACCCTTGCGCCAACGATGGTGCTTAAACAACCCAAAAATGAAGCGGTAAAAAAGGCTCAAGAGTTATTAGCTGAATTAGGGTTATCAACAAAGGGCAATCTTTACCCTTGGCAATTGTCTGGTGGGCAGAAGCAACGGGTAGCAATTGCACGGGCTTTAGCAATGAAACCTAAAATTCTTTGCTATGATGAGCCAACGTCAGCCCTTGACCCGAACCTTCGTCAAGATGTTGCTAACATTATTCTTTCGCTAAAGAAGGGTAGAGTAACCCAGCTAGTAGTTACCCACGATTTGGACTTTGCCGAAGAAATTGCTGACGATTTGTTGAAAGTTAACCCACTTGATCAAGGGCAAGACTAAGAATGAGAGGTGCTTGCGATGCGTAAAATTAAATATTGGCTGGTGCTTCTAGCTTTAATTACGCCCATCATTTTTCTTAGTGGTTGTGAGAGTGTTACCCAACGTGCGAATACTCAAGATACCTGGAACCGAATTGAACGCAGAAAGCGGGTTGTTATTGGACTGGATGATAGTTTCGTACCAATGGGCTTTCGGCAAAAAAACGGGAAATTAGTTGGGTATGATGTTGATCTGGCACGGGCTGTCTTTAAGCAGTACGGGATTAAGGCCGATTTTCAACCAATTGATTGGTCGATGAAGGAAACGGAATTGAAAAATGGGACAATTGATTTGCTATGGAATGGTTACTCAATTAATTCTAGTCGACGGAAAAAGGTTGCTTTCAGTCGACCATACTTGAAGAACGAGCAGATTCTTGTTACCAAAAAAGCTTCTAACATTTTAAACTTTGCCGGTATGAAGGGTAAATCATTAGGGGTTCAGAATGGTTCAACTGGACTTACTGCATTGGATGAGCGGCCTAAAGCTCTTAAGGACTTAATTAAAAACCAGAAACCGGTCCTCTATGATACTTTCCTGGATGCGTTTATCGACTTAAACGCAAACCGGATTCAAGGAATTTTGATGGATCAGGTATATGCAGATTATTATATTAAGCACCAAAAAAATAGTTCTTCATACAGGACCTATTCTAGTAAAGAACTCCCTGTTGAGTATTATGCTGTGGGGATGCGGAAGGGTGACAAGACTCTTCGCCAAAAAATTAATGCTGGACTGGGTAAATTACAAAAGAATGGTGAATTAAGAAAAATTAACCAGAAGTGGTTCGGTACTAATAGTAACTACCTTGGTGCAGATTAAAATTTTTCTGTGACATCTTTAAACCATGGAAGTGGAGAGCGCAAATAGGGTTCCAGAGTTCGGCTATACCGGATACTGGAACCCATTTGCGTACCGCGCTGTTCGTATTTGAATTTGGTAAAAGTACTTATGTCACAGTCCCCACATTTTCTTAAAATTAAATTATTGACAAAGTTTGTAATTTAGGGCGTGATAAAGTATCATTATTCAGTATGATTTAGTTTCGATCTATAATTTTAATTGCATTGGGGAAGGGAGATATATCAGTGGATTATCGTCTTGCTAAGGGTGTCGATTTGCATGTTATTCCGACAAAGCAGTTTAAGATGACCCATATCTTGATTGACTTTGCGACACCACAGACAACTACGAATGCCACAGCAAGGAACCTCCTTGCTAACCTATTGGAAACAAGTACTCATCTTTATCCGACACAAACAGCGCTTGCACGTCAGATGGCAAAATTATATGGAGCATTTGTTTCACTTGGTGTTGGTCGGGTAGGCCGGTTACACACCGTTCGGCTGCGATCAAGTTTTATTAATAACTACTTGGCACAGAATAATTTATTTGCGCAGGTAACCGAGTTGATTAATCAGGTACTGTTCCACCCATTAATTGATGATGGTGAATTTGATAGCCCGACTTTCCGTCTTCAGGTAAATAACCTTGCTAGTTCAATTAAAGCGCTATACGATGACAAACAATTTTATGCTAATCAGCAATTATTAAAGCTCTATTATGCTCCTGATTCCGTTATGAGGACGCCGAGCTTTGGTAAAATTACGGATCTTGATTACTGTACGCCTGCAAGCCTTGTTCAAACATATGAGAAAATGATTAACCAGGATAAGGTTGATATTTTTGTCTTGGGAAATGTTGATCCTGAAAACGTCCATTCAGCAATTTGTCAGCTACCGTTTGCTGATCGAAATTCACAGCTTCCTGAGACGCCATTTTACTTTCAACAAGCTCATGAAGATGTAATTAATCAAGAAGAACAGCAGCATGTTAGTCAGGCTAAGTTAGACCTTGGCTATCACCTGCCAATTTACTACCGAGATCCGCTATATCCGGCTGCATTAGTTTTTAATGGGCTCTTTGGTGGGACCCCTTATTCAAAACTATTTACTAATGTTCGTGAAAGGGCAGGGTTAGCATATTACTCTTCAAGTCGCCTGGCACCATTTTCCGGGTTAGTTAACGTGCAAACCGGAATCCAGCCAACTGATTACCAAACTGCTCTAACAATGATCCAGGAACAAGTAACCGAACTCCAAACCGGAAACTTTACTGAAGACTTAATGCGTGAAGTTCAGGATGCATTAATTAATCAGCATTATGCTGGCTTTGACCTTGCAAATAATATTTTGGAACACCATCTGGTTAACCAATTGCTTTCATTAGGAGAACAAACGGATTTTGCAAATCAAATCAACCAGGTGACGAAGAATGATGTAATGAAGGTTGCATCAATGATTAAACTACAGGCAAGTTATTTATTGAGTGGTGAAAAATAAAACTATATGAATAAAGAAGTTTATGACGAATTTAACCAACCGGTTTATCGACAACAGTTGCCAACCGGTTTATCCTTGCAGATGATCCCGATGAGTGGTTACCATAAAACCTATGCAATTTTTACTACTGATTTTGGTTCAATTGATAATCACTTTGTTCCGTACGGCAAAAAAAACGCAATTCAAGTTCCAGATGGGATTGCGCATTTTTTAGAGCATAAAATGTTTGAAAAGGCTGATCACGATGCATTTGATCTATTCGGAAAACTTGGTGCTGATTCAAATGCCTTTACAAGTTTTACCCAAACAAGCTACCTCTTTTCTACTACCGATCATGTTCGGGAAAGTTTGAATGTCTTGCTCGACTTTGTTCAAGAACCGTACTTTACAGAGCAAACGGTTAAAAAAGAACAGGGAATTATTGGTCAAGAGATCAAAATGTATGAGGATGACGCTGCTTGGCGGTTATATCTTGGAATCTTAGGCAACCTTTATCCCAATGATCCCATGCATATTGATATTGCAGGAACAGTCGATAGTATCAGCAAGATTACTCCCGAGTACTTAATGGAGACTTACCGGACTTTCTACCAACCTAGCAATATGAACCTAGTGTTGGCAGGAAAGTTGGATCCGGATGAGGTTGTTGAATGGGTTACTAACAATCAAAGTCGTCGGCAATTCTTACCTGCAATAACACCAGAGCGAATCTTTAACCTTCATGATCCAGCTGCTCATGATGTTATTCCGTTTCGGTCCCTAACAATGGATGTTGCCAGGCCAAAAGTTATCGTTGGGTTGCGTGGAATTGAGCTTCCTGACAGTGGTCGAGAACGGTTGCATTACAAATTAGCGATTGACTTATTACTCGATGTCCTATTTGATGATACTTCGGACAATTATTTGCGTTTATACAATAATGAGGTTCTTGACGATTCATTTGCTTATAATTTAGAAATGCAACGCGATTTTTACTTCGCATATTTCAGTTCTGACACGGATCAAATGGAACGATTTGCGGACGAAGTGATTGCTGTTTTAGAAAGTGCGGATCAGCAAATTGATGCTGCGAGAACACGCTTTAATGAAATTAAGAATGCGGAGATTGGTCGCTTAACTGGCTTATTGGATTCGCCAGAGGCTGTTGCAAACCATTATGGAGGAAGTTTCTTCGATGGTGCTAACCTGATGGATGAGATTAGGGAATTACGATCAATCAATTTGAATGACCTTTATGATGTTGCCAAACGCTTCATTGTTTCACGGGGGATTTCTGTATTCCAAATTATTCCACAGCACCGTTAATTCAATACTTTCTTAATAATTGATAGCGGGATGCCATGCTATAATTAGCAGGTAGGATTAAAATTCAGAGATGGAGATATCACAATGAGTGAAAACGATAATGAACAACAAATCCAAATTGGAAAGAAGCTACGTGATGCCCGCCAAGCCAAGGGTTACACGTTAGATGACTTACAACAGTTAACGAAAATTCAAAAGCGATACTTAATTGCAATTGAAGACGAAAAATTTGACGAATTGCCAGGGGACTTTTACGTTCGGGCCTTTATTAAGCAATATGCAGATACGGTGGGCCTTGATGGCAATGAGCTGTTAAAAGAGTTCAATGAACAATTACCTAAGGCGAAGACGGAGGAATATTCCGACCACATTAGTCAGGCAGTTGAAACACGAGCAAATCGGCGGAAAACCGTTAGCCAAGGGGTTAGCAAGGTTCGCCAATACATGCCAACCATTATTATTGCGTGTGTAATCGTGATTGTTCTAGCTGCAATTTGGGTAACAGCAATTGTTCGTGGTCATCAGGATGCTTCAACAAAGATCGATAATAGCTCTGTTTCGGTTTCGGGTGAAAGTCGGAAGAAGAGCAGCAGTTCTGTAAAGAAGAGTTCTACTAAGCCAAAGAAGAGTGCGGCTATTAAATTAACAGAAGCTAGCCGGAATAATAATAGTGTTACTTACAATGCTGCTTCATTAAAGAAGGATGCCAAGTTACAAATTAAGACAAGCGGTCGGGCATGGAACAGTGTTACTACTGATGGTACAAGTGCTCTAAGCCGGACAATGGACGCTAATTCAACGGCTAATGTAACTATTAAACGAACTACCAATACAGTTGTTATTACTGTTGGTAATGCTTCAGCTACTACCTTAAAGCTTGGTAATAAGAAGATTAACTTTACGGATAATGGTCGTTACAATAATACTCGAATAGTGACGATCCACTTTGGTAATTCATCAAGTTCATCTGTATCAAGCAGTGTTTCCTCTAGTCGAACTACTAGTGGTCAGCAAACTACTACCCAGACGACGAGAACTAGCCAAACAACCCAAAGCACTACAACTAATGCGGCCCGGACTACTACAAATCAAAGTCAGAACCGGACACAAACGCAACAGTCACAAACTAACCAAACGCAGTCACGTTAATGGTTATGAGGAGGAAGTAATTTGAATTTACCTAATAAACTAACCGTTGTGCGGTTAATCATCATCCCCTTTTTCTTACTGCTAATGGTTCTCCCATTACAATCGTGGGGTGCGATTAGCTTTTGGGGTGCGACAATTCCCGTTTCACAATTTATTGCTGCAATCTTATTTATTGCAGCAACGTTAACCGATAATTTAGACGGTCGAATTGCGCGTAAGCACCACTTAGTAACTAATTTTGGAAAGTTTACTGATCCGATAGCAGATAAATTACTAGTAATGACGGCATTTATTGTTTTAACTGGTAATCAAGTTGTTCCTGCCTGGGTAACATCAATTATTATCTGGCGAGAATTATCGGTTACTGGGTTGCGTCTCTTGTTGGTAGAGCAAGACGGTATTGTTTTGGCTGCTAAAATGCCAGGGAAAATTAAAACAACTACCCAGTTTATTGCAATTATCTTCTTACTTCTTAATAACGTGATTTTTGCAATTTGGGGAATTCCGTTCGGTCAAATTATGCTATACATTTGCCTATTCTTTACCATTTACTCTGGGGTTGACTACTTTATTCAGGGACGAGATGTCTTTTCAGACGGTTTTAAATAATTATTACTTTTATATGTATAAGAAACGACTTGGCTCATCTTTGAGCGAGGTCGTTTTTGTTTTGATAAAAAAAGTTATTGATATTTTTAGAAAAAATGTTCATTTATTGTTTGAAATATGTTAATATTGGTCTGTACCTTTTTTTGAAAAGGATTTCATATTAAGGAGATGTAGTTATGCTTTCATTTTTGAAACCAGCTCCTGATGCTAAAACTAAGGTTCCAAAGGATAAAATTTCAACCGTTTATAAGTGGCGTCAAGTTGGTGTTTTATTGTCAATCTGTATTGGTTACATTGGCTATTATGTTATTCGTCTTATTTTCACAACCGAACAGAATGACATTATGAAGCAATATGGATTTACTACGGCTGATATCGGGATGGTTCTTTCTTGTTTTGGTATTGGTTATGGTATTTCTAAGCTGTTCATGGGAGCACTTAGTGATAAGAGTAACCCAAATCACTATTTAGCAACTGGGTTGATTATTTCAGCAATTTTGAACTTCGGGTTAGGGGCTACAAAGAACCTTTACGTAATGATGTTCTTAATGCTTGTAATGTCAGTTGCTCAAGGGATGGGGGCTGCCGCATGTCAACGGATCGTTCAACTTTGGTGGGGTAAGAAGCACCGTGGAGCTATTTACTCTATTTGGTCTTCTGCCCACAACGCTGGTGCTTTTGTCTGTGTTGCCGTTGTTCAATTGGCAACTTTCATGTTCTCAGGTTCAATTCCGGCTGTGTTCTACACGGCATCAGTTGTTTCATTGATTATCGCTGCCTTCGTATTGATCTGTGGTGCTGATCGGCCAACAACTGTAGGTTTGCCAAGTATTTCTCAATACACTGGCGATGAGGTTGTTCTTGAAAACGGTAAGGCTTCCTCATCAGAATTAACAAACTTAACCTTGCCACAAATTTTTGTAAAGTACATTTTGACTAACAAGGTAGTTTGGGCGATTACGCTAACTTCAATGTCTCTTTACCTGGTTCGTTACGGGGTTATGAGTTGGATTCCAAGTTTCCTTGTTCAATCTAAGGGCTTCAGTCCATCGTTTGCTAAGTGGTTAGTCGGGATCTTTGAATTAGCAGCTGTTCCAGGTGTTATCATTATGGGTGCCATTTCTGACTTCTTAAAGGATCGACGGGCAATTGTTTGTATCGCTTGTGTTATCTTGCTTTTCATTTGCCTGACTACTTACTTCTTTAGTACAAGTCATGCCTTAATTGTTACTGTTCTTTTCATTATGGGAACTTTAATTTACGCCCCATTAACATTAGTTGGTTTAATGGTTAATGAAGCTGTTCCAAAGTTTGCCGTTGGGTCCTCAACAGGATTCATGGGCTTCTTCCAATACATTTTTGGTGAAACTTTGGCAACTGCCTTAATTGGGGTTTTAGTATCCAAGTATGGTTGGTTAGCAAGTAACATTGTCCTCTATTCAGCTGCAACACTTGCCCTCTTGTTGTTAATCTACATTATGTTTAACGAAAACCGTGTGGCAAAGCTTGCCAAAGAGGAAAATAATAAAGAATAAGCACTAAGCTGTTTTTGTAAGCAAAAGACTCTAGTTTCAGTTTATCTGGATACTAGAGTTTTTTGATCGAGACTTATATCTCTAAGAAATTAGTTATATCATTTATCTAGGACAAAAAATTATTTTCCATAAAAAATAAAATTGAAGTAATTTTACGTTATTGATAGTTGGAGGCAAAAAACATGAATGCAGAAATTATTTCGGTTGGTGATGAACTTCAGCGTGGTGAAATCACGAATACTAATTCAGCATTTTTAGCAAAAAAGCTCAATTCTTTAGGCATTACGGTAGCATCGCAAGTAACAGTCGGGGATGATCCAACTGCCATTATTAATTGTGTACGGGAAGCGCAGGATCGTGCAGAGATTATTTTTATTTGTGGCGGTTTAGGACCAACAGCAGATGATGTTACCTTGTCAGCAGTCGCGAGAGGTGTTGGTGTAATGGTAAAGACCGATGATCAAACCTGGCACCACCTTTTGGGAATCTTTGCACAGCGGCAAATTCCGGTTCAACCGGAGAATAAGCGCCAGGCTCAATACATTGGCGAGCTAATTCCAAATTCGCGGGGACTCGCTTTAGGAAGCTGGTTCAAGACGGCAAAGAGCCGAGTGGTAATTCTTCCCGGACCCCCTGCCGAATTTCAAGCAATGGTGGATCGAGAGGTGCTTCCGCGAATTATCAAAGAGTTTAGTATTCAAAAAACGATCAAAACACGAGCACTCCATTTTCTTGGTCGGCCTGAATCAACCTTAATGAGCGAGTTAAAGCCGATAATGAAGGATTACCCTAACGTTGCTATTACTTCCTACGTCAAGCCAACTAATATTGAGCTCCGGTTAACGATAATTGCAGGTGCACACGCAGATATTAAAGCAACATTTGATCGGGTAACTAAGGCAATTCTGAAAAAAGAGCAGCAATACTATCTGGGAATGGGGAATGACTTTAATTTAGCCAATGAGGTTGTTGGTCTCCTTAAGCAGCAAAAGCTAAAAATTACGGGGGCTGAAAGTTTGACTGGGGGACTCTTTCAAAGTACGATTTGTTCTATTCCTGGAGCTTCGGCGATCTTTGATGGGGGCTTTGTTACCTATGCTGCTGAAGCAAAAATTAGCTTGCTTGGTATTCCTGCTTCACTGATTAACCAAAACGGGGTTGTAAGTAGTGCGACTGCTCAGGCAATGGCAGATTACTCACGAAAGAAGCTTGATGCGGACTTTGGAATTGGCTTTACAGGGGTTGCGGGGCCCGATGAACTCGAAGGACAACCAGCTGGAACGGTGTGGATTGGATTGGCGCGCAAAGGCCAACCTACTATCTCTAAGCAATTACGGTTGGCCGGATATTTGGGACGACAAGAAATTCGCTTACTGAGCGTTCAGTATGGTTTACAGATGCTTTTAAAGGAATTAAGAAAATAACCGAACTTTTGTTTGCTAAAATTCTTGTTTTTTTGCCCAAAACTGTTATGATTATTAACGGATATTCCGTTTCAAAGGAGGAATTATTTTGGCTGATCAACGAAAAGCAGCACTTGATGTCGCAATTCGTAAAATTGAAAAGAATTTCGGTAAGGGCTCCATCATGCGGATGGGGGATGCTGCCGATATGAAGATTGCTACAGTTTCAAGTGGTTCATTAGCAATTGACAAGGCCCTTGGTGTAGGTGGTTACCCCCGTGGCCGAATTGTTGAAATTTATGGTCCTGAAAGTTCAGGTAAGACGACCGTTGCTTTGCAGGCGGTTGCCGAAGTGCAGCGTCAAGGCGGAACAGCTGCCTATATTGATGCTGAAAACGCCCTTGATCCTCAATATGCAGAGGCATTAGGTGTAAACGTCGATGACTTACTTCTTTCTCAACCAGATACTGGTGAAGAAGGACTAGAGATTGCGGATGCTTTGATTTCTAGTGGAGCAGTTGATTTGGTAGTTGTTGACTCGGTAGCTGCACTTGTCCCACGTGCCGAAATTGAAGGTGAGATGGGGGATGCCCATGTTGGTCTTCAGGCACGGTTAATGTCACAAGCATTGCGGAAGCTTTCTGGGGAGATTAACAAGACAAAGACGATTGCCATCTTTATTAACCAAATTCGTGAAAAAGTTGGTGTGATGTTCGGTAATCCAGAAACTACTACCGGTGGCCGAGCATTAAAGTTCTACTCAACAATTCGAATGGAAATTCGGCGGTCTGAACAGATCAAAAACGGCACTAATGTTATTGGTAACCGGACAAAGATTAAAATCGTTAAGAATAAGGTTGCTCCGCCGTTTAAGCGCGCTGAAGTTGACATTATGTATGGCGAAGGAATTTCCAAGACCGGTGAACTTCTTGATATGGCTGTTGAACAAGATCTCGTTAAGAAGTCTGGTGCATGGTATTCATATGGCGATGAACGGATTGGTCAAGGACGTGAAAATGCTAAGAACTGGTTGGCTGAACACCCTGATAGTATGGCTGAACTGATGAATAAGGTTCGTGAAGCTAACGGAATGGAACCGTTAAAGGATACTGCAAATAAGTCTCAAAACGGGAAGCAAAGCACCAATTCTGAAGCTAAGCAGGAAACAATTGAAGAAGCAAGCAAAAAATAAAAGATTTAAATACTAGGAAGAGATTAGACTCTGTAAGTTTAATAATTACTAGCAATAGATAAAGACCGGGAAAACATTTTTCCGGCCTTATTTAATTATTGAAAGAATGGTTGACACTAATTAACGGCAAGCTTAAAATTTAATTTGTGTGGTATTTAATTTATCATACGGTTAAATTAAACTAATTAATTGAACCAATAATAAAAAATAGTGAAAGCGGAGGTGAAATGATGGAAGCTTTCGGCTTAGTTTTCGCCGCGCTTGCTATGATTATCGGTGTTATTATTGGATATGCAATTCATAAGGTTTCTGTTGAAAAGCAACTCAAAGCTGCTAATCAAAGTGCAGAGCAAATTCTTTCCACTGCAAAACAGGATGCTGCGACGGCGAAAAAAGAGGCTATTTTAGAGGCCAAGGAAGAAAGCCATCGTTACCGAGAAAGTGTTGAACAAGAACTGAAACAACGGCGAAATGAGGTTCAGAAGCAAGAAGATCGACTCTTGCAACGGGAAACCTCATTAGATCGCAAAGATGATGCTCTTGAAAAGCGAGAGGGTGCTGTTGGTAAACGGGAGCACCAACTTGAACAACAAACTAACCAGTTAAAAGTATCTCAAGAAAAGGCAGATTCGTTAATTGAACAGCGACAACAAGAATTGGAAAAAGTTGCCCAATTGTCTCACGAGGATGCAAAAACCCAGGTCTTAGATCAGGTTAAGGAAGAGCTAAAGACCGAGCGGGCAATTATGATTCGTGATAGTGAACAAAATGCTGAATTGGTTGCTGATAAAACAGCAAAGAAGCTGATTGTTGAAGCAATTCAACGAAGCGCTGCGGATGTTGTTTCCGAAGCAACGGTTTCTGTTGTTAACTTACCAAACGATGACATGAAGGGGAGAATTATTGGTCGAGAAGGACGAAATATTCGGACCCTAGAAACTCTGACGGGAATTGATTTGATTATTGATGATACTCCTGAAGCTGTTGTGTTAAGCGGATTTGATCCGGTTCGGCGTGAAATTGCTAAGATTGCTTTGGAAAAGCTGATTCAGGATGGACGTATTCATCCGGCAAGAATTGAAGAAGCTGTTGATAAAGCCCGTCAAGAAATGGATGCTAACCTTCGAGAAACTGGTGAACAAGTTCTCTTCGATCTCGGAATTCATTCAATGCATCCGGACTTGATTAAGACAATTGGTCGGATGAAGTACCGGACTAGTTACGGTCAAAACGTCCTTGATCATTCGATTGAAGTTGCTAAGCTTGCTGGAATAATGGCAGCAGAGTTAGGAGAAGATGTGACCCTTGCTAAGCGGGCAGGTCTTCTTCACGATATTGGAAAGGCAATTGACCACGAAGTTGATGGTTCGCATGTTGAGCTAGGTGTTGAATTAACTACCAAGTATAAGGAAAATAAAGTAGTAATTAACACGATTGCTTCACACCACGGTGATGTTCCGGCAAAATCAGTGATTGCCGCGCTTGTTCAGGCTGCTGATGCTATTTCTGGTGCACGCCCTGGTGCGCGGAGTGAATCACTTGAACAATATATTCAACGATTAAAGAAACTGGAAAGTATTGCAAATGACCATAATGGTGTCGATCATAGTTACGCAATTCAGGCAGGTCGTGAATTGCGGGTAATAGTTAAACCAAAGAAGATTTCGGATCTTCAAGCAATTGCTTTGTCTCATGATATTAAACATGAAATTGAACAGGAGCTTGAATACCCTGGTCATATCAAGGTAACTGTTATTCGTGAAACTCGAGCGATCGACTACGCAAAGTAAATGACATGTTAGAGAAAAACGCTTTAATATGGTAAAGAGACTAGGTTATTTCCTGGCCTCTTTCTTTATTTTGCCATTCTCTTTCTTGCACTTGAATTACGCAAAAAATATAATAAATAAAGTAAAGATACGGTAAAAAAACGTTATAAGTTATATAGAGAGAAAAATTACGGGGTGAAATTAGGTGGCAAAGAAAACAACGCCAATGATGGAACAGTACCAAAAGGTCAAGGATCAATACCCAGATGCATTTTTATTTTACCGGTTAGGGGACTTTTACGAGCTCTTTAACGATGATGCAATTAAGGGTGCCCAATTGCTTGAATTAACGCTAACAACAAGAAATCATAGTGCTAAGAACCCGATCCCGATGTGTGGCGTTCCCCATCGAGCCGTTAACAGCTACATTGATGTACTAATTGATAAGGGATATAAGGTTGCAATTTGTGAGCAAATGGAGGACCCCAAAAAAGCCAAGGGGATGGTTAAGCGGGCAGTTACCCGGTTAATTACTCCAGGAACTCAAATGGACTTGAACGGTGATCAGGCTAAAAACAATAACTATTTAGCGGGAATTATCCGTCAAAACGGTCATTATTATCTGGCGTATACTGATTTATCAACTGGAGAATTAAAAACAACCGATTTTGCAAGTGAGGATGAGGTCATTAATGAGCTGATTAACTTGCAGAGTCGGGAAGTTGTCCTTGATGATTCAGTTGAAGATGATTTTAAGCAACAGTTAACTAAACGAAATATTTTGCAATCACACCAGCCTGAAATTGTGAATGAAGCAGAGGTGAGTTACCTAACCCAAGACTTAACTGATGAAGGTCAGCAAGCCGTTGTTTCACTTCTAGTTTCGTACCTGCTAACAACGCAAAAACGTTCACTAGCGCATTTGCAAAAAGCAATTTCTTACCGGCCCAGCTCCTTTATGAAGATTGATCACTATTCAAAAACTAATCTTGAATTAATGACCAACATGCGGAGTGGTAAACGACAGGGAACGTTAGCCTGGTTGCTTGACGAAACAAAAACGGCAATGGGAAGCCGGCTATTAAAACGGTGGCTAGATCGACCGTTAATTGACCCCAAGCAAATTAGTGCTCGTCAGGATAAGGTTCAAGAGCTCCTTGAACACTATTTTGAGCGAAATAATATCCAGCAAGAGCTGATTAAAGTTTATGATTTGGAGCGGCTTGCTGGTCGAGTAGCATACGGAAGCGTTAATGGCCGGGATTTAATTCAGTTAAAGACTTCATTGCTTCAGGTACCAAAAATTAAGTATACCTTAGAGACGCTTGATGCACCGGCATTTGCTGACTTGGAGAAGCAACTCGATCCCTTGAGTGATGTAGCATCCCTGATCGAAAACTCAATCGTTGAAGATCCACCAATTAGTGTGACTGATGGTGGAGTAATTAAGGATGGTTATGATCAGCAGCTTGATGAGTACCGTGACGCGATGAATAACGGTAAGCAATGGATTGCGGATTTGCAAAAGCACGAACGAGAGGTAACGGGAATCAATAACCTCAAAATCGGTTATAACCATGTTTTTGGTTACTATATTGAGGTGACAAAGGTTAACCTCAATAAGATTCCTCGTGACCGCTATGAACGGAAGCAAACACTGGTAAACGCGGAACGGTTCTCAACGCCTGAGCTAAAGGAAAAAGAAGCGTTAATTTTAGGTGCTCAAGAAAAATCAACCGCACTTGAATACGATGTCTTTGTTAAGATTCGGGAGAAAGTGAAAAAGCAGATTAAACGGTTGCAAAGCTTGGCTCAAGCGTTGTCTGAATTAGATGTTCTCCAAAGCTTCGCGGTTGTCAGTGAAGATTATCATTTTGTTCGTCCACAAATGAACACGGGTCACGTATTGAAAATCAAGGATGGTCGGCACCCCGTTGTTGAAAAGTTTATGGGTCATCAAGAATATGTTCCTAATGATGTTATGATGGATGAATCAACGGATATTCTTTTGATTACTGGACCAAACATGTCTGGTAAGAGTACCTATATGCGTCAATTAGCATTGACCGCTGTGATGGCTCAAATGGGGTGCTTTGTTCCGGCAGAACGGGCAGAGTTACCTATTTTTGACCAAATTTTTACCCGCATTGGGGCAGCGGATGACTTAATTTCTGGTGAAAGTACCTTTATGGTTGAAATGATGGAGGCTAATAATGCCCTAATGCACGCTACTGATCGGAGTTTAATCTTATTTGATGAAATTGGTCGGGGAACTGCTACCTATGATGGGATGGCATTAGCTCAAGCGATTATTGAATACATTCATGAGCATTTGCGGGCTAAAACGCTTTTTTCGACTCACTATCATGAATTAACTACTCTTGAAACAACCCTGTCCCGGCTAAAGAATGTTCATGTTGGCGCAACGGAGAAAAATGGCGAATTAGTATTCTTACACAAGGTGAGTGCTGGACCAGCAGATAAGTCATACGGGATTCACGTTGCTAAATTAGCTGGGATGCCTGAGGATCTCCTGAAGCGTGCCGATCAAATTCTCAGCTCTCTAGAAAAGAAGGATGTAAAGCTGCCGACAATTCCTGCGTCTATTGAGCAGCAGTCTGAGGCAAGTAAGGTTAAAGAAAAAACTGTTCATCCTGCTACTCAACCACCATTGGTTGATCCAAATGGGCAAGTAGAACTATTTGGAACTCCAGCACCCAAAGCAAAGGACCCGGCAGCTGCAAAAATTATTAAGCAGTTAAAGAACCTCAACTTGATGGGGATGACACCAATGGATGTTATGAACCAAATTTATCAATGGCAGCAAAAGTTAAAGTAAGGTGGCATAAATGGGAAAGATCCATGAATTAACTAATGTATTAGCGGATCAAATTGCCGCTGGGGAAGTAATCGAACGGCCCGCGTCAATTGTTAAGGAGCTGGTCGAAAATTCGTTAGATGCTAACAGTAAGCGAATTGACATTATTGTCGAAAATTCTGGCCTGGATAGTATCAGGGTAATTGACGATGGTTCTGGGATTGCGGATGATGATGTTAAAATTGCATTTAAGCGTCACGCTACCAGTAAGATTACAACTCGACGCGATCTTTTTAAGGTTCGGACAATGGGTTTCCGGGGTGAAGCTTTGCCAAGCATTGCCTCAGTAGCTGATGTTACCTTAACGACAGCTACACCGGGTAGTACGACTGGTTCTTTAATCCATATTCATGGTGGTGAACTAGTTGACTTAAAGCCGGGACCAGCGCGTCAAGGAACTGACGTGGTTGTTCGTGAACTTTTCTTTAATACCCCAGCACGGTTAAAATATTTAAAATCCCCCCAAACTGAATTAGCACGAATTACTGATATTGTGAACCGCTTGGCTTTAGCTAATCCACAAGTAGCATTTAGCCTGACGCATAATAACAAGGAGCTATTCCGAACTGCAGGAAATGATAATTTACAACAGGTTGTTGCGGCAATTTACGGCATTCAGGTTGGTAAGAAAATGCTCCCCTTTGCTGGAGAGGATAACGACTTTAAGATTAGCGGTTTAGTTTCCTTACCCGAACTTACGCGAGCATCACGGCAGTACATTACAATTACGATTAATCATCGTTATATTCGCAATTTCGAATTAACAAAGGCAATTATCAATGGCTATGAATCAAAGCTAATGGTCGGCCGTTACCCAATTGCTGTCCTTAATATTCAACTTGATCCCGTATTGGTTGATGTTAATGTGCACCCGGCTAAACGTGAGGTGCGACTAAGTAAGGAACCGCAGCTGGCAGGACTAATTGCAAAAGTGATTCGTCAGCGAATATCGACAGAAAACTTAATCCCTGATGTGGATGCTAAACAATTCATTCCTGACGAACCAGATGTGGATGAATTAGAACGCCAACTGAACGAGGCTGCTAAACAATACGAAACGCCAGCGACTAATTTTGTTCATCCCTCAGCTTCTTCATCTTCTACGAGTGGAATTAAAAACGGTGGTCCAGCGGATGTTGATGCAGCTGATAGCATTGTGCATGAACCAGTTGTTATTCATAAGAAAGATGAACTAGCAAGCTCGCAGATGCAAAAGTTTGACCAGCGCTATCTTGATGAGGGAATTGCTTACCCGTTTGGTAGTCCGGATGAGCAGGCTCCCCAGAAACCTACCCGGGCGGAAAGCATTGAGCTAGATGTGCGCGATAAAAGCGATCAATCCCAAAAACGTTTTCCTGATTTACAGTATATTGGTCAGTTACAGGGAACCTTCCTCTTAGCACAGGCGGGAGACGGATTGTATATTGTTGATCAGCACGCAGCTCAAGAACGAATTAATTACGAAAAGTTTCGCAAAGAGATCGGTCAAGTAAGCGATGATCAGCAAACCTTTTTGGTGCCATTAGTGTTAAATTATTCAACAGTTGATACGATGACGATTACTCAACACTTGGATACCCTTGAGGCAGTCGGTCTTCACTTAGAATCTTTTGGCCCAAACAGTTTTATTTTACGTTCTCACCCCACCTGGTTCGCAGAAGGTCAGGAAGAAGCAACTGCTAAGGAAATGATTGAATGGCTGATTAATGATGGAAAAATTTCAGTTCACGATTTTCGTCAGCGGACCGCAATTATGATGAGTTGTAAACGGGCAATTAAAGCTAATCACCACCTTGATGATCGTGAGGCTAAGGCACTTTTACACCGGTTGCCAAAATGTGAAAATCCCTTTAATTGTCCACACGGTAGGCCAGTGACGGTTCACTTTAACGACCGTGATTTAGAGAAAATGTTTAAACGGATTCAAGATTCGCATGTCCCGTTTGCCCAAGATTTTGATGAACACGAATTTTAAAAGAGGAGTACAAGAGAATGTATGAATACCTAACCGGACTAGTTACAGTGGTCGAACCTCGTTACATTGTGGTTGAGGTTAACGGTATCGGGTACCGACTATTAGTTGCCAATCCTTACCGTTATCATATTGACAAGCGACAAAAAGTAACCGTCTATGTTTATCAAGCTGTTCGTGATGATGATATTTCACTATTCGGTTTTAGTGATGAGGACGAAAAGCAGTTGTTTATGCAATTGATTAATGTTTCTGGAATTGGTCCCAAGAGTGCTTTGGCAATTTTGGCCAATCCAGATCATGAAGGGTTAATCAATGCAATTGCCAATAATGATGTTAAATACCTGACTAGGTTTCCAGGAATCGGTAAGAAAACTGCTTCACAGATTTGTTTAGATCTTAAGGATAAGATTGAACGTTTGGCACCGAGTGAATCTAACTTGTTAAAGCCATTATTACCAGAGAATGAAAATGTTAATGATGCTTTACAGGATGCGCTAGAAGCGTTAACTGCTCTGGGCTACAAAGAACGGGAAGTTAAGCGAATTAAAAAAGAACTGGAAAAGGAAGGAGAAACCTCTACGGAAGAATATCTGCGGCATGCTTTAAGGTTACTAAACTAGTGGAAGGTGGTTAGAGAAGATGGCAGATCGAGATGAACATGAACTGGTTTCTGGCAAGGCAACGGGAAAAGCAGAGTCGGCCTTTGAACTAACTCTCCGTCCGCAAAACTTAGCTGATTATATTGGTCAAACCAAGATCAAGCATGAATTGAACATCTATATTAAGGCCGCAAAAGAACGAGAAGAAGCATTGGATCATGTTCTCCTATACGGCCCGCCTGGCTTGGGGAAGACCACTCTTGCAATGGTAATTACAAATGAATTGGGAGTAAATATCAAAACAACGAGCGGTCCAGCAATTGAAAAGCCAGGAGATCTTGTGGCACTGTTGAATGAATTGAAGCCGGGAGATGTCTTGTTTATTGATGAAATTCATCGCTTGCCCAAAGTAGTTGAGGAAATGCTGTACTCCGCAATGGAAGATTACTATATTGATATTGTAATTGGCGAAGGACCAACAGCACATCCTGTTCATTTTCCACTACCGCCCTTTACTTTAATTGGTGCAACAACCCGTGCTGGAATGCTATCTGCCCCGCTGCGCGATCGTTTCGGCATTGTGGAGCACATGAGTTACTATAACCAGGATGAACTGACAAGGATTATTTTTCGTTCAGCCGGTATTTTTCAAACAAAGATTGAAGATGAAGGGGCACATGAATTAGCCTTGCGTTCACGAGGAACACCACGAATTGCTAATCGCTTATTGAAACGAGTTCGTGATTTTGCTCAAGTTGCCGGAAAGGGCTCAATTGATTTAGCGAGTGTTCGTCAGGCATTGAAGCTACTTCAAATTGATGATCAGGGCCTTGATGAGATTGACCGGAAGCTCCTTTTGACAATGATTAACTATTATCATGGCGGTCCGGTAGGGTTAAAAACAATCGCAGCCAATATTGGCGAAGAAAAGTCAACAATTGAAGAAATGTACGAACCGTACCTTCTGCAAATCGGGTATTTGACGCGAACCGCTCGGGGAAGAATGGTTACGGAAGCTGCTTATAAGCATTTAGGCTTAGAGTATCCGACAAAGTGAGGGTTGCTATGAATAGGTATTTTAAAATTAATCGGACTGAAGACGGATTACGAACCGGAAAATTGGTGGTTAATGGGCTAGAATTGAGGACGCCACTGCTTGTTCACTCGGAAAACGTAATTCGATACTTAAGGCCAGAACAAGTTCGCGCTACTAATACCAAGGCTTTATATTATGATCCAATAGTCCTTGCAGAAAAGCTGGACAAAAGAGATCTTGCCGATTTGCCCGATTTACACCGGGTACTCGGTTGGCAAGGAGTATTTTTTACAACTTCTGGTGCTGCTGAAATTGGTAAACTTGCTAAACCGCGAGGATATAAGACTAATGGAATTAATTTTCGGCTACCCAATCAGGGACAGTTGATTAGCCTATCACCAAAAAAAGCAATCCAACTTCAAGAGCAATTAGGAGCAGACATAACTGAACAGTTATATCGTGACGTAAATTATTATGCTCCGGTTGATGACTTAGCTGCCGCGGTAGAATTAACGGGACGTTGGTATTTAACTAATCAGAATGAGTTATTTCCAATTACTGGCGGCGGCTTGAAAAAGCTTCATCGACAGAGTGTTGATTCTGTAACCGGACAGCAACCGTTTGGCTATTTTATTACCCAAACTGAACAGATTGATTCACTTGCTGAAATTGAACGCAATCTTTCAGCGATAATAAAGCTGCTACCGTTTGAAAGCCTGCGGGTAACGAAGACAAGGGCTAATTTCGAACAATTAACAACGGTAATTCGTTCAGGGATTGATGTTGTTTACTCTGATGTGGCTGTTCACGAAGCAGTAATGGGGAATGCACTGGTAGATAATGGAAAGCGACTTAACTTTACTCGGGAGTCTTTTAGCAATGACTGGGAAGCTATTGATCCAGAATGTCAGTGTCCCGTATGTACCAGTCACTATTCACGAGCTTACCTTCATTACCTTGCTAGAATAAATTCACCACAATACATCAGTTTAATCTTGGAACACAATCTCTTCTGGCTAAACCAGTTTGTGGCTAACCTTAGTTCTAAAATTAAATGATTTTGATTACTATTCTACTTAGTAGTGAGTAGCTTTTTACCGTGTTTTTTGTTACAGTTAAACTTGAAGAATTTTGAAGGGATGGATATTCAGTGAACGGGTTACAATTTATGAACCTCGGTGCTGCATCAAGCAGTGCTAGTAGTTATTCTGGAATGATCTTAATCATTCTAATGATTGCTTTAATGTATTTCTTTATGATTCGCCCACAACAAAAGCAACGGAAGCAACATCAAGACATGATGAGTCAGTTGCATAAGGGTGATGAAGTTGTCACAATTGGTCGGATGCACGGAAAAATTGATTCAATTAACCGTGAAGACCGGACAGTTACTTTGGACTGCGAAGGAATTTACCTAACTTTCGATATGGTAGCAATTGCTCGGGTTGTTAAACCAGCAGATACAACAGAAACTAAGGCAGAAGATAAGGAAGCTAAGGAACCTGCTGAAAAGAAAGAAACTAGCTCTGACGCTAAGGAAGAACTAGCTGCTTCTGATTCAGCCAAGTCTGAAGCTCCAGCATCTGATGATAATAATGACGAAAAGTAATTGACACGTATAGCGAAACGTGGGAAACTTTTAAAGAATGTTATTGCAAGCCTTTTAGTTTGCAATTTCATAGTGACAATGAGCTGTTGTCATTATTATTGTTGAGTGTTCGCATTTTCGCTCATCACGACTGTAAAACAGGAGGGAATTTAGAATGCAAATTGGATTGATTGGTTTAGGTAAGATGGGTATTCACCTTGCTCAAAACATGATGAACAATGGTAACGATGTTGTTGCCTTTGATTTGAATCAAGACCTTGTTGATGAAGCTGCATCTTATGGTGCAACTAAGGCAAGCAGTCTTGAAGACATGGTTGCTAAGCTTGATAAGCCACGTACTGTATGGGTAATGGTTCCAGCTGGAAAGCCAACTGATAGCACCATGGAAAAGTTAGCTGAATTGCTTGATGCTGACGATGTTGTTATTGATGGTGGTAATACTTTCTGGAAAGATTCTATGGGCCACAACCGTATGTTTACCGAAAAGGGTATTCACTACTTCGACTGCGGTTCCTCCGGTGGTTGGAAGGGTGCCCTCAAGGATGGTAACTTCATGATCGGTGGGGATGACAAGAAGGTCTTTGACGAACGCCTTGCCCCACTTTACGATGGCATCGCTGAAAAGGATGGTTACCTTTACACTGGTAAGGCTGGTTCAGGTCACTACCTTAAGATGGTTCACAACGCAATTGAATACGGTATGATGGAAGCTATGGGTGAAGGTTTCGAAGTTCTTGAAGCTTCTGACTTTGACTACGACAACGCTGCCGTTGCTAAGATGTGGAACCACGGTTCTGTTATCCGTTCATGGCTGATGGAATTGGCTCAAGAAGCCTTTGAAAAGGATCCTCACCTTGACAAGATTGCTGGTCGGATGCACAGTTCTGGTGAAGCTCACTGGACTTTGATGGATGCTATGGACAAGCAAGTTCCAACTCCAGTTATCTACGAAGCCTTAAGTCAACGGTTCCGTTCAATGCAAGATGACAGCTTTGATGGTAAGGTTGTTTCTGCATTACGGAATGGTTTCGGTGGCCACGCAATGGACAAGGCTAAGTAAACCTTAATAAATAACATGAGTGGGAAAACTAGTATATGATTTTATACAAATTTTCCTAATTATAAATGGGTCAGGTATTCACACTGTGAGTGCTTTGACCCATTTATTTTGTTTTAATAATGGCAGCCTAGACATTCAGTTAATTTATCGGTAAAATTAATGTTTTAATCAAACTGGTTAGCAGTGCTATAATTTTAAAGAGTATTAATTTTAGAAACGGAGATACGACATGGCTGATCAATTAGAAGCAATTCTTGAACAAATTAAAAAATATAATAAGATTATTATTCATCGTCACCAACGACCTGATCCAGATGCGATTGGGTCGCAGATCGGGTTGGCCGAGATCCTTAAAGCATCATTTCCTTATAAGCAAATTTACGTTGTGGGGAAGGACATTCCTGGCTTAGATTGGATTGGCCAAATGGATGAAATTGATGGGCAAACCTTTGATGGTGCCTTAGTGATTGTTACTGATACAGCGAATGCTCCCCGAATTGATGACCGCCGCTTTGATAATGGCGATAAGTTAATTAAAATTGATCACCATCCAAATGATGAGCCATATGGTGACTTAATGTGGGTTGAACCAGAAGCATCAAGTTGTTCTGAAATGATTTATTCTTTCTACCAACACTTTGCAAAGGAATTAAAGATGCCAAAGAAGGCTGCTTCGGCACTTTATGCAGGAATTATCGGGGATACAGGCCGGTTCTTATATCCTGCCACTACTCCGCGGACGATGTTGGTAGCGGGCGCACTAATGGCTGCTGGTGCTGATGCCTCAGCAATTAGTCAGCGAGAAAATGAGATTTCAGAACCAGTGGCGCGCCTATCAGCCTATGTTTATGAAAACCTAACGATTAATGAGAGTGGGGCAGCTTATATTGTTTTGGACAATGACACCTTGACTAAGTTTGGCCTCACTGAAGCGGGTACTTCAGCTGTGGTTTCACTTCCTGGACGAATTCAAAATGTATTGGCTTGGGCAATATTTGTGGAGCAGGAGGATGGTCATTTCCGGATCCGGTTACGTTCAAAGGGGCCAGTAATTAATGAACTTGCTAAGCATCATTATGGTGGCGGACATCCACTAGCAAGTGGCGCAAAGGCAGCAGATCATACCGAAATTAGTCAAGTTATAAAAGAATTAGATACATTAGTAAGTGAATACCAAAAATAAGGAAGGGAGGCCAATAATGGGTCAAACAAAAACATTTGCCGATTTTAATTTGCAACCGTACCTTTTAGATGCAATTAAAGAAATTAACTTTCATCAACCAACTCCAGTTCAGGAAAAAGTGATTCCTTTAATCCTAAAGGGGGACAGCGTGGTTGGGCAGTCTGCAACCGGTAGTGGGAAAACCCATGCCTTTTTATTACCGATCTTTGCTCAATTGGACCCTGCTAAACAGGAGGTTCAAGCGGTAATTACTACCCCAAGTCGTGAACTTGCCTACCAGATATACGCAGCCGCAAAGCAATTAAACAAACACTTACCCACACCAGTAACAATTCATAATTATGTTGGTGGGACCGATAAACAACACCAGATCGAACAGTTAAAGCGTCAGCAACCACAATTAGTAATTGGAACTCCAGGACGAGTATTAGACTTGATAAAGAGTCAAGCACTTGATATTCATACCGCAACTAAGTTCGTTGTTGATGAAGCAGATATGACACTTGATATGGGATTTCTGGATCAAGTTGATCAAATTGCTAGTCATTTCCCAGATGATCTTCAAATGATGGTCTTTTCTGCTACGATACCGCAAAAATTGCGACCATTTTTGAAAAAATATATGGAAAATCCGGTAATGGAGGAAATTCCAACAGAGACTGTAATTAATCCTGACGTTAAGAACTGGTTAATGTCGACTAAGGGTCGGGATAAAAATCAGTCAATATATCAATTACTGACAATGGGGGAACCCTATTTAGCATTGGTTTTTGCGAATACTAAAGAGCGGGCAATTGAATTGGCCACTTATTTAGGCGAGCAGGGACTAAAGGTTGCCTTGATTCATGGTGGCTTGGAAGCACGACGACGGAAGAGAACGATGCGGCAAATTCGTGATCTGGACTTCCAATATGTCGTTGCAACCGACTTAGCAGCACGGGGAATTGATATTGATGGGGTTTCTTTGGTAATTAACGATGATATTCCAAGCGACTTAGAATACTTTATTCACCGTGTTGGCCGGACTGGTCGAAACGGGATGCCGGGAACTGCGATTACGCTTTACGCTCCTTCTGAAGATGGTTTAATTGCTAAACTAGAAGAACGCGGAATTAAGTTTGTGCCAAAGGAAATCCGTCATGGTCGAATTGTCACAACCCATGATCGTAACCGTCGTCAAAATTATAGCCGCCGACAGGCAAAACTCGATCCTTCGATGAAGGGCTTTGTAAAGAAAACAAAGAAGAAAGTAAAGCCAGGTTATAAGAAGCGGATTAAGCGGGCAATTCGTGAGGATGAGCAGCAAAAGCGAAAGCAAGAATTAAGACACAAAATCCGAAAAGCTAAACGAGCACGGCAACGTCAACACCGTCGCGAACGAAATAGCCGTTGATTTTGGGATTATTATTCGTTATAATATGACTTGTCTGGGACATATTATCTAAGGCTTGCATTCCAGAGACAGTTGGGATGGTGTGACAGCTGATGCAGCTTTGGTTAGTGCTACCCATTCAGAAAATTCAATATTAAACTTACTTTTAGGTAAGAAATAAGAGGTTAACGAAATCTATCGTTGCAATCAGAGTGGTACCGCGTCTGTTCGGCGTCTCTGAAAGCAGGGATGGATTTTATTTTTTGAAAGGGAGATATTATGAAGCAGTTAAAGAAGCTGAACAGTGCCCAAGTACGACGGATGTACTTGAAGTTCTTTGAAGAACACGGTCACAAGATTATGCCAAGTGCTTCCCTTGTACCAGTTAATGATCCAACTCTGTTATGGATTAACTCTGGTGTTGCAACGATGAAGAAGTACTTTGACGGTAAGGTTGTTCCTGAAAATCCCCGAATGACTAGTTCACAAAAGAGTATTCGGACTAATGATATTGAAAATGTTGGGAAGACTGCCCGGCACCATACCATGTTTGAAATGCTCGGTAACTTCTCGGTTGGTGATTATTTCAAAAATGAAGTTATTCCTTGGGCTTGGGAATTACTAACAAGTGACGACTGGTTTGGTTTTGATCCAGAACGGCTTTATATTACATACTACCCAAAGGATCATGATGCTTATAACAAGTGGCGTGAAGTTGGTGTTGCAAAGGATCACCTTATTCCTGATGAGGATAATTTCTGGGATATTGGTCAAGGTCCTTCTGGTCCGGATACTGAAATTTTCTACGACCGTGGTCAAGAATTTAATAATTTGGCTGACGATGATCCTGAAAATTATCCAGGTGGCGAAAACGAACGGTACCTTGAAATTTGGAACATCGTGTTCAGTCAATTTAACCACACCCCTGAAGATACTTATGAACCACTTCCGCATAAGAACATTGATACTGGGATGGGGCTTGAACGGGTTGTTTCGATTTTTGAAAATGCGCCAACTAACTTTGAAACCGACCTCTTTATGCCATTGATCAAGCAAACCGAAAAGTTTAGCGGTAGTAAAAAGTATGGTGAAAGCAAGGAAGATGATATTCAGTTCAAGATCATTGCTGATCATATTCGGACCATTACCTTTGCTATCGGTGATGGTGCACTTCCTTCAAATGTTGGTCGAGGCTACGTTATTCGGCGGCTTCTCCGGCGGGCAGTTGTTGCTGGAAAGAAGCTGGGAATTGATGAACCATTCCTTGCTAAGATGGTTCCAACTGTTGGTAAGATCATGGAAGACTACTATCCAGATGTGTTAGAAAATGCTGACTACATTGCATCAGTAATCAAGTCTGAAGAAGATCGCTTCAGTGCAACATTAAACGGCGGGCTAAACCTTTTGAACAACGTGATTGCAAATGCTAAGAAGGATGGCAGCAATGAGATTGACGGCCGGACTGCTTTCAAACTTTATGATACTTATGGTTTTCCAATTGAACTTACTAAGGAATATGCAAGTGATGAAGGCTTGACAGTTGATGAAGATGGATTCCAAGCTGCAATGACTGAGCAGCAGAATCGGGCACGGAATGCTCGTGATATGGATAACGGAATGGGTGTTCAAACGGATCTCTGGACAGATTTCAAGGATGCTAGTCATTATGTTGGCTATACTGACTTAACTGTTGAGAACGCTAAAGTAATTGGCTTGGCTCATGATGGTAAACAGGCTGACGATGCTCAACCGGGTGATAAGAACATTGAAGTAATCTTTGATGTAACTCCATTCTATGCTGAGATGGGTGGACAAGTTGCTGATACTGGTGACATTATTGACAATTACGGTAAGAAAGTTGGCCGGGTTGTTGATGTTCAACACGCCCCTAACCAACAAAACCTTCACCGGGTTGAATTAAATGCCCCATTGAAAAAGGGTGCCCGTTACAAATTAGTTGTTGACCGGATTCGGCACTTAAAGATTGAAAAGAACCATACTGCTACACACTTGCTTGATCAAGCATTGCGGAATGTCCTTGGCGGTCACACTCAACAGGCTGGTTCCCTAGTTGAAGAACATTACCTTCGTTTTGACTTTAACCACTTTGGTCAAGTTACTGCTAAGGATCTAAAGGCAGTTGAACAAATGGTTAATGAACAAATTTGGAAGGAAATTCCGGTTAAGACTGTTGAGACCGATATTGATTCTGCTAAGGAAATGGGAGCAATCGCCCTCTTCTCTGATAAGTATGGTGATAAGGTTCGGGTTGTTAAGATTGGTGATTACAATACCGAATTCTGTGGTGGTGATCACGTTAAGAATACGAACGAACTTGGCCTCTTTAAGATCGTTTCTGAAGGAGGGGTTGGTGCTGGAGTACGGCGAATTGAAGCGGTAACTTCAAGCGATGCCTTTAACTTCCTTCAGGATCGGGACGACCTCCTCAATAAGGTGGCTACCGACTTGAAGGTTGCCCAAATTAAGGAAGTTCCTCACCAGGTTGAAGCTTTGCAAAGCGACCTTAAGGAAGCACAGAAGCAAAGCGCTGCACTTCAAGCAAAGATTGCTGCTCAACAAGCCAACAATGTCTTTGAAAATGTTCAGAAGACAGCCAATGGTAGCTTGATTGCTGCTGAGGTTCAGGTAGCAGGAATGGGTCAACTCCGTCAGTTAGCTGATAGTTGGCGGGCAAAGAGTCTTTCAGACGTCCTTGTTTTGGGAACCGCTAATGATGGTAAAGCTAATTTATTAGTTGCTGTTAGTGATGACAAAGTTAAGGATGGCTTAAGGGCCGGTGATTTAATTAAGGCAATTGCTCCTGCCATTAACGGTGGCGGTGGCGGCCGGCCAAACCTTGCACAAGCAGGTGGGAAGAAGCCTGAAGGAATCCAGGACGCCCTTAAGCAAGCAGCTGATTACCTGAATAATTAAATAGATAATTGTGGTCTTCATTAATTACTTGTTAGTGAGCTGCAGTTAACTTCAAAAAGGAGTAACCATCATAAAGTCGTAAATGACTTTGGGTGATTGCTCCTTTATTTTTCCGAGCGAGTGAATTGTGATTTACCAATGATTATAGTAAAATTGAACTATGAATAGTCACTGGAGGTGACAAGTGTGTCAGGGAATAATGATAAGACGATGTTTTTTGATTTTGGCCAAAACAGTCAAGAAAATATCAAGCAAACATTAAAAACTGTTTATGAAGCACTAGAGGAAAAGGGTTATAACCCCATTAACCAAATTGTTGGTTACCTTCTTTCAGGTGATCCGGCTTATATTCCACGGTTAAATGATGCGCGGAACCTTATTCGCCAGCACGAACGTGATGAAATTATTGAAGAATTAGTACGGTCATACCTTAAAAATAATGGGGAAACCAAATGAGGCTATTAGGATTAGACGTTGGCTCAAAAACTGTTGGAATTGCGGTTAGTGATCCCCTGGGCTGGACCGCTCAAGCAGTTGAGATTATCCCCATTAATGAAGATGAAGAAATCTTCGGAATTGATCGGGTTGCTGAAATTGTTAAGCAAAGGCAGGTTGCGGGATTTGTTGTTGGCTTGCCGAAAAACATGAATAATACTGAGGGCCCCCGTGTCGAGGCTTCCCACCACTATGGCGAATTACTTAAGAAGCGCTTCCCATCAATTCCGGTTGATTTTCAGGATGAACGGTTAACAACAGTGGAGGCTCATCGGATGTTGGTTGAAGAAGCTGATATTTCGCGGGCTAAGCAGAAGAAGGTAATTGATGAAGTAGCTGCCACCTTTATTTTGCAAAGTTACTTAGATCGACACGGCAAACTTGTCCAAGTATTGAAATGAGGTAGAAATTAATGAGTAAGCAACAAAATACAGATGACCAAATGATTACCCTAGTTGATGAGAACGGTAATGAACAGCTTTTTAAGGAGTTGTTTACGTTTGATTCAGATGATTGGGGAAAATCATATATTTTTATTTATCCAGCTGAACAAGAAAATGATGATTCAGTAGATATTCAAGCCTATATCATTGCTGATAACCAAGATGGTGATGGTGAAGACTTGGTACCGATTGAAGATGATAAAGAATGGGATATGGTTGAAGAAGTTTTAAATACCTTCCTGGATAATGATGGGAACTTTAAGGCTTAAAGTTAACCATATTTTATAAAGGGGCTGGGTAGTAACCTAGTCCTTTTTCGATCTTAATATATTAAATATTGACCTTGCTAAGAGAGGAAGAATCAGAAGCGTGACGGTAACTGTTCATGGCTTCGTTTTTTATCTATGGATATAGAAAAAACGTCACAGCGTTTCAACCTCTTTTGCTTTTAATGGGGGATTGACGATTGATTCTTTCAACAATTATCTTATTACTACTAATAGTCAGCGTTATTCGTGGCTACCGAAACGGCTTATTATCAATGATTATTACAGGAGTAACGTTCCTTGTTAGTTATTTTGGCGCTAAATTTTTAGCCCCAATAATTGGGGACTGGTTGACGAACTTTTTTCCCGAAATTAATCACGGAACAACCATTTCAGGAGCGGTTCTTGCGAGTTTAAACCTTAACCAATTCTTTTATCGGGGGCTCGCTTTTACTAGCTGCTTTATTATCTTAATGATAGTTATTCGTCTCTTATTACGACGGTTAAAATGGCTTGCAAAATTACCAATTTTAGGAACAATTGATCGCTGGATTGGAGCAATATTAGATTTTATTATTTGCTATGTAATTATTTTTATCTTATTAATGGTTTTCCAATTATGTCCCGTTGGTTGGTGGCAAGTTCAGTTAGCCAATTCAGAAATTGCCCAACTAATGATTAAGGAGACACCATTTTTAACTCAGACACTTATTAATTTTTTAGGTTAGGAAGGAAAGAAAAGTGGATCAAAAAACGATTTCAACAATGGAATTTGATCAGGTTAAGCGTGAACTAGGACGTTATCTGGTCTCAGCAGCTGGTAAACGTGAGCTAGCAACGTTAACGCCATCAGCTGATCATGATCAAATTCAATATTGGCTAGATGAAACAACCGATGGTGCTGATATTTTACGTTTGACAGGCGGTATTCCCATTCCTAAATTAAAAAACATTCAGCCTCAATTAAAACGGTTACGGATCAATGCTAATTTAAACGGAACCGAACTTGCACAAATTACTAAGGTTCTTCAAACAAGTATGAGCGTTAAAAACTTTTTTGCTGAATTTAAGGAGCAGCAGAAAGTTGAATTACGAGTAATTAACGAATCTGTTCAGCAGCTAATAACAATTCCAACAATTACTAAACGGCTTATTCAGTCAATCGATCCTGATGGTCGGGTCACTGACGAAGCCTCAACCAAACTACACGGAATTCGGCAACTGATTAGCAAGACCGAAGCAGAGATTCACCAGCGGATGGAACGATTTACTCAGGGAAAAAATGCTAAGTACTTGAGTGATGCAATTGTAACTGTCCGGAATGACCGGTATGTTGTTCCGGTATTAGCACGGTACCGCAACAAGTTTGGCGGTGTTGTTCACGACCAGAGTGCAAGTGGGCAAACATTGTATATTGAACCAGCTGCGGTCGTTGAGTATAACAACCGTCTTCGTCAGGCTCAGATAGAAGAAAAGCAGGCCATTTTAGAAGTGTTGGCGGAGTTATCAGCCCTGATTTCACCATACCGAAGTGAAATTGCCGCCAATGCAAAAATCTTGGGGCACCTTGACTTTATCAACGCTAAGGCTCGTTTTGCCCGCGATCATAAAGATAGTTTGCCATTACTCAGTCCGGATAATCAGGTAATTATTCGTCAGGCCCGGCACCCCTTAATTGATCCGCAAAAGGTTGTTGCTAATGATATTAAGATTGGGGACGAATACCAGTCAATTGTAATTACCGGGCCAAACACTGGTGGGAAGACAATTACCCTTAAAACTTTTGGCTTAATTCAAATGATGGGTCAGGCAGGGTTATTCATTCCAGCCCAAGAGGGAAGTACGATTGCGGTCTTCGATAATATCTATGCGGACATTGGTGATGAGCAATCGCTTGAACAAAACCTGAGTACGTTTTCCGGCCATATGGAGAACGTGAAGTCAATTCTTGAACGAATTACTAGTCGAAGTTTAGTCCTTCTTGATGAATTGGGTGCCGGAACTGATCCTAAAGAGGGGGCTGCTCTCGCAATGTCAATTCTTGACTATATTGCAAGTAAGGGCAGTACAGTAGTGATCACGACTCACTATCCAGAATTAAAGGTTTACGGTTATGATCGCCCGGGAACAATTAATGCTAGTATGGAATTTGATCAGGAAACTCTTAAGCCAACCTATCACCTTCTGTTAGGAATTCCCGGACGTTCAAACGGGATTGAAATTGCTCAACGACTAGGAATTAACCAGACAGTTATTACTGAATCTAAATCCTTAGTGAGCGAGGATAGCCAGGATCTTAACCAAATGATTGGGGAGTTAGTTGAACAACGAAAAGCTGCTCGGGAAGAAAAGGAACGGTTAGAAAAATTATTAGTTGCTAACCGCGAAAAACAAGCTGATTTAACAAATAAGTTGGATCGGTTTAATGAGCAGCGCGATTCGCTATTAGCAAAGGCACGGAATGAAGCTAACCATGAAGTATCAATGGCTAAGAAGAAGGCTGACCGGATTATTCACCACCTGCGTCAGTTAGAAATTAGCCAAGCCGGGAACGTTAAGGAAAATGAATTAATTGATGCACAAGGAGCATTGAGTGCCCTTCATCGTGAAGATCCGCGGTTGAAGAGAAATACAGTTTTACGAAGGGCAAAAGAAAAGCATGACCTTCACGTTGGGGATGCGGTCCTCGTTAAATCTTATGGTCAACAGGGAGAATTACTATCGAAACGTAGTAAGCATAAGTGGGAAGTTCAAATTGGAATTCTCCGGATGGAAATTGATGAAAATGATCTTGAAAAAATTAGTCATAAGCAGTTACGAAAAGAAGAGCGGGCAAAGGAAAAGGTCAGCTCTGGAGTCAGAACAACGCAAACACGACAGACTAGTGCACGACTAGATCTTCGTGGTCACCGTTACGAGCAGGCAATGAGTGAATTATCCGCCTTTATTGATCACGCATTGTTGAATAACCTTTCGAGTGTAACAATCATTCATGGTAAGGGGACCGGTGCTTTGCGAAAGGGAACCCAGGAATATCTACGGTCCAATCCACGGGTGAAATCGTTTGATTATGCGGCACCGAATAACGGCGGTGATGGAGCAACAATTGTTAATTTATAAATACTTCTAAAAAGTAAGCATATTATCTGACAAGATTGCAAGACTTTGATACACTATGAGTAAATCAATCGAGGAGGAATTTGAGATGACTGTTAAAGTAACAACTGATCAAACCTTTGAACAAGATACTTCTACTGGTGTAAGCTTAACTGATTTTTGGGCAACTTGGTGTGGCCCTTGTCGGATGCAGTCACCAGTAATTGAAAATTTATCTGCAGAAATGCCAAATGTCCACTTTACGAAGATGGATGTTGATCAAAATCGTCAGGTACCTCAAGAATTTCAAATCATGAGTATTCCAACCTTACTGATTAAGAAGGATGGTAAGGTAGTGGATAAAGTAGTGGGTTACCACTCAAAGGAGCAATTGAAGCAACTGCTTGAACAATATGAGAATGCTTAAGTGAAAGTCTCTGTTTACAATTCAAAGTAAGATTATTCAATTTTCACGATTAGACTCGATAAGTTCGACAAACCAGGCAGCAAAAAGCGACTGAGAAAGATTTTCCCAGTCGCTTTTCTTTAGCTCTTAATTATCCTGCTTCTTGTCGCTTACGGATTGATGGTTGTGAAGATCAAGGAACGTTATTAATTCCGTTCGTTCACTATCAGCCTTATTTTGCGGATCGTTTTTAACTTCGATGAAAATACAGTCCTTTTTTCGCTCACTAAGTTCAGCCTCAGCAACGGTCATTAGCTGGAACTCAATTTCTTGAGCGATGAATCCAATTTCAAGACCAAAGGATGTTTGTTCTCCATTTTGCTTAATCCGTTCTTGAACAATGGGACCGCTTAGTTTCCATTGTTGACTAGTAGCGGTTTTCTTTTGGAGTGATAGTTCACCGAATCCCAATTGTTTGGTGATTAGTTGCAAATCCTCAAGCGAGCCAACGGGAAATTGTCTGGCGATATCTTTTCCAATCCAGTAAAGCATTTCATCGGTTTCCTTACCAAGAATTGCAGGGAGGATAACATCGCGAAGACTTCCGTTCATTAGTCCCCTGTGACTATTTAGCAGTGAATCATATAACTTTTGGCTCATTGATTAATACTCCTTTTGAAGAATCAATACTATTATACTGAATAATTAGGGAAAGATGACGATTTTACTCGAAAACTTGCAAAAGATTTGAGAAAATTAAATAATATAGTTTCAAGGATTTCTAAAGAATGAGGTGCATAAAATGGATAATCGACCAATCGGGGTTATGGATTCAGGCTTAGGAGGCCTTTCTGTTATCCGGGTTATTCAACAGGAACTTCCAAATGAATCTGTTGTTTTTGTTGGGGATGAGGGGCATTTCCCTTATGGTACTAAATCACAAGAACTTATTCGGCAACTAGTTTTAAGAATTGGCCGTTTTTTAGTAGCCCAGCCAGTAAAATTAATGGTGATTGCTTGTAACACCGCTACAGCAGCTGCTTTATCAACGGTACAAAAAGAGTTGCCAATTCCAGTTATTGGCGTAATTAACCCTGGAGCAACCGCTGCAATTGAAAGTAAAGCAAGTCGGATTGGTGTTATCGCAACTGAATCGACTACTAAGGATGGGGCTTATGTGCGTGAACTAAAGAAACTTGATCCCCATGTTAAAGTGATTAGCAAGGCAACACAACCATTAGTAGCAATTGTTGAGCACGGTAAGACGGGCACCGCAGAAGCACAGAAAACAGTGGATCAGCAATTGGCATCCTTTGATCAGGAACCGGTAGATGCGTTAATCTTAGGGTGTACTCATTTTCCATTTCTTGCCAATGAGATTAGTCAAAAGATGGGAAAAAAAGTAAAGTTAATTGATCCCGCATTAGAAACGGTTAATCAAGTAAAGAAATTATTGACCGCTGAACACTTATTAGCCCAGCAAGCTGTTAGTTATAAGCTCTATTCTACTGGAGATCGCAATGATCTGATTGCTGGTGCAGATAAATGGTTGCATGGTCATTATGATAGTTGTAATAATTTGGATTTAGAAGGAGAAAATTAATGGATTCTCTAGTAATCGCAACTAAAAATCAAGGAAAAGCACGTGAATACCGTGAAATGTTTGCTCCCTACAACATTGATATAAAGACATTGGCTGATTTTTCAACACCAATTAAGATTAACGAAAATGGGTCAACCTTTTTAGAAAATGCCACAATTAAGGCACAAACTGTGATGGCAAAGCTGGGCGTCCCCGTAATGGCAGATGATTCCGGACTAGTAGTTGACGCGCTAAATGGTGCTCCAGGGGTCCATTCAGCTCGTTATGCTGGTGACCATGATGATCAAGCAAATAATAAAAAGTTGCTTCGTGAACTAGCGGGAGTACCCACTATGAAGCGGACAGCCCACTTCCATACTACGATTGTCGCTTTAAAACCAGATGGTGCTAAGTTAGTTGCTAATGGTCGAGTTGACGGGCGAATCTTAACAAGTCCTCGTGGTAAAAATGGCTTTGGCTATGATCCATTATTCTATGTTGAAAAATTTGACTGCTCAATGGCAGAATTAACCGCAGAACAGAAAAATTCGATTAGTCACCGTGGACAAGCATTAGAAGAATTTCTTCAGCATTTTGCAGAATGGTGGAATAAATAATGAAAGCACTAATTGTTAGCGATAATCATGGTGACCAAAAAATCTTAAGGGATATTCAGGATAAGTTTGCTAAGCAGGTTGATGTTTTAATTCATTGCGGTGATTCCGAATTACCAAATGATTCTGCCGAGATGACTGATTTTCAAGCGGTTAAGGGAAACAATGATTGGGGGTTGAATTACCCTTCACAGCTATCTTTGACGGTAAAAGGCACTAAATTCCTAGTTGTTCATGGTGATCACGATCAGGTTAATTATTCACTAACACCATTAATGCTTAAAGTTCAATCACTAGGTGCCCAAGTAGTCTGCTATGGTCACACTCACCAATTAGCAGTTTCAATGGATGCGGGAACCCTTTTCATTAATCCTGGGAGCATCAGCCTTCCTCGTGGTGAATACTCACGAATTGGGGGAACATTTGCAATTGTAGAGGTTACAAAGAAGCAATTTATTGTTGATTACTATAACCGTAATTGTTCACCAATTTCTGAATTACATTTTGAATTTAATCGTTCTTAAAATTAATTAAAGATGAAGGGGCGGACTAGTTAATGATTGAAAAACATCTCCAAAAGTTACTGCTTCAGCGCCGAGGCAAATTTATGATTCCTGCTAGTTTAGTGGCAACGGTGAACGTTAATAACAGTCTTGATCATGCATTCTTGGTATTAACGAAGGATCGGTACGCCAAAATTATCGTTGTTGACAATGAAAACCATTATCGTGGTCAATTATCTTTAGCAATGATTACCGATCGGCTGTTGGAAACGGAAAGGATTAATGTTAATAAGCTGAATGAATTAACGGTTGCTGATGTGATGCAAACTAATACTCCCGTAATTCAGGATCCATTTGATGTTGAAGAGAACCTTCGACTAATGATTGATCAGTCATTCTTGGCGGTTGTCGATCATCAGGACCAGTTTTGTGGGATTGTAACACGGCGAGAACTACTAAAGGCAGTTAGTTATACCTTGCATGAATTTGGGAAAGACTATGAGGTTATGCCTAAAAAGCAGTCGGATAATGAATAGTAATCTAAAATAAGCTTCAAAAGTCTGGTGAATCCGGACCTTTGAAGCTCATTTTGTATTGCAACGTTACTGTTACTTAATTTTTTAACTATTTTGACTTGGACTAGGCTCATTAACCCAGCCGAGTGGAATTTTGTTTTTTCGTAATGCCTTTAAGTAATCGGAAAGGAAATGACTAGCGATTTTATCCTGAACGCCATTTTGGGTAGTGATTGTAACACGAAAGACTAGCTGACCACCAACGTTAACAGGACCAACAATTACTGGTGTAGAACGAAGCTCGGGGATGTTAGCCACCAATTTCTTGTTTTCTTCGCTAATAATTTCGGCGATCTTTTCTAACGGTGCCTTAGCGGAAATACGAATATCAACGTTGGCCACCATGTTATTTCGTGAAAAGTTTTGTACGGTTGTAATATTCCGGTTTGGGATGTAATTAAGTGTACCATCACTACTTGTAATTTGGGTTGTTCTAAGTCCAAGTGCGGTGACAGTTCCCTTAATTGAATCAACTTTTACAACATCACCAACGTCCAGCTGTTGTTCTAAAAGGATAAAGAAGCCGGTCACCATATCACTGACAAACCCTTGAGCCCCTAACCCTAAAGCAATACTAAAGATTCCGGCTCCAGCAATTAATGTCCCGACTGGAACACCAATTTCCGATAGAATGGCGTAGAGTAGAAAAAAGTAACACGTATAACGGTAGATGTTTAAGGTAAGAGCGTGAATAGTAGCGACCCGGTTACTTGATTGGAGAAATTTAACATGGTTCGATTCAACAAAGAGGTGATCGATAATCAGCCGTCCTAACCAAAGCAGGACGCAGAATAGCAAAAGAGTAACTACGATTAAGAGTAGCCGACTAAAAAAATGTTGCGAAATTTCATGCCATGATAAATCAGTAAAAACTTTAGTAACCTGTTGAACTTGCTTGTTAACCACCGAATTCATTGTTTTCCTCCTTAAAAATACTTATTTTATTGTACAAGCCATTGGATCAATTGTCGAATGGGAGTTAGGTATGCTATTCTACTATTGTAGATAGAATTATCGAGATTTCTTGATAGGAAGGGGATAAATAATGACAATCGGTGAATTAGCAGGTCTTATTGCGGCAATTGCGTTTGTTATTTTGGTTATCTTTGCTTGCATTTCGCTTAGTCGAGTAAGTAAAGTTCTTAAAGAGACCAACGAATCAGTTAAAGTATTATCGGCTGATGTTGATTCTTTAAGCAAGGAAACCGAAAAATTGCTGGGGAATACTAATAGCTTGTTGGAAGATCTTAATAAGAAGTCTGTTGAACTTGATCCGGCAGTTAAAGCAGTTGCTGATGTTGGGCAAAGTGTTTCAAATGTAAATGAAGCAGTTAATAACTTTGTTGAACGCCATGAAGAACGGCAAAGTAAATTTTCTGGATTTACCAAGTTTGCAACTCAAGCTGTTGCAATGAATGCATGGCGGAAAATTCGTCAACATCGTCAAGCAAAAAAAGCAAAGGGGATGGATAAATAATGAGTAAGAATTTATTGTTAGGAACCATCCTTGGTGGTGCGGCTACTTATGTTGCTTGGAAATGTTTATCTGATAAGCAAAAGAATGACATTAAGAAAAACGTTGGTTCATATGTAACTGAAGTTGCGGATGCTTCAACTGATTACGCATTGAATGCTCTGGATATTATTGATGAGAAGCTGGCCGAACACGATGCAAGCGAAAAGTTGAATGATTTAAGCAATCGTTTTAACAAGACAGCAGATAAGGTTAAAGACAAGGCCAGTCGTGTAGTTGATCGCTTTACTAATGATGACTTTGATAAGGAAACAGCAGAAATCCGTCAACAGCTTGCTAATAATGCTGATCCAGATATCATTATTGATGCAACTGATCAGGATAATGAACCGGCTACACCAGACGCTCAAGATACTAAGAGCGATTCAGCAGAAGAAAACAAAGCTGGTAAGGACTAGCTAGTGATTTTCAATTTAATGAAAAACATATTAATAATAAAAGTGATAAAGACCGCTAATATCAAACAAATGATGTTGTCGGTCTTTTTAGATCTGATGATTTTAGGTAATTAACTGAAATTTTAAAATTAATTCATGATAACGTTTGCCAAAAGAATATTGATCTGCTATATTAATGTGGTTATGAAAAAATATGAAAACAGATAAAGACAGTAAAGAAAGGGCTATCAATATGGAGAAACAAGCAGTTACCATTTATACTGTAGCGCGAGAAGCACGAGTCTCAATGGCTACCGTTTCACGGGTAGTAAATGGGAACCCAAATGTTAAGCCGGAAACTCGGCAAAAGGTTCTGGATGTTATTAAAAAGTTAAACTACCGGCCTAATGCGGTTGCTCGTGGCTTAGCTTCAAAGAAGACAACAACGGTTGGGGTAATCATTCCTAGTGTTACTAACCCATACTTTGCCGAACTGGCCTTAGGAATTGATGATATTGCAACCATGTACAAGTACAATATTATCTTGACTAATTCAGACTTTAATGATGATAAGATTTTGAAGGTTGCTCATGGTTTGCTTGCAAAGCAGGTTGATGGGATTATCTTCATGGGCCACGATATGTCAGCTGAGTTGCAGCAAGAATTTGCGGCCTCCAACACTCCGGTAGTCGTTGCCGGTTCTATTGTTAACGATGATAAGCTTGCCACTGTTCGGATTGATTACCAAAGTGCTGCTAAGGAAGCAACAAACTACCTGTTAGATCATAATGATGATCGGGTTGCCTTTGTTGTTAGTTCTCTTGACTATTCAATTAACTCTAAGTACCGGTTAGCCGGATATAAAGAGGCATTGGCAGAACATGGAATTCCATTTGAATCTAAATACGTAATCGAAACAAACGGTGATTATAATCGTGCTTATCAACAAGTTGACCACTTAATTGAACAGGGAATTAAGGCCGCTTACGTTAGTGATGATGATTTAGCTGCTGGACTTTTAAACGGCTTGACTGATAATGGTGTTAAAGTTCCTGATGACTTTGAAATTGTTACTTCGAACGATACAACATATGCCAAGATCACTCGGCCAACTTTAACTTCGATTACCCAACCGCTTTATGATATTGGTGCAATTTCAATGCGACTATTAACGAAGATGATGGATGGCGAGGTTAGTGATACTGACGATGTAATTCTTGACCACGGAATTATTGAACGGCAATCCACACGACGGGGTTAATAAGATCGTGGAAACGCGAAGTGCAATTCGTCGTAAACAGCAAGAAAAGCTAAGTAGTAGTTCGGAAAAGCCACATCGTCATCCGCTAACGATTGTTTGGGGGACAATTTTAGTTGTCTTGTTAATGCTTTCGTTAATGCTAAACCAAACACTCTTAAATGCGCGGTTTGTTAACCACGAAATCTCTCGTTCAAACTTATCGTCAACGTTAATGGAAACCGTAAATAGTAACCTATCGCAGTATGGAATTTCAACGACAGCCTTATCCGATAAAGAGGCAAATAAACTGGTTACCCAAGCTGTTGATCAGGTTTATTCAGGAAAAGAGATTAACCTTAACTTGCAACCGGTAATAAATAATGTTGGCAACTCAGCCTCACAAACGGCAGCAAGGTATGGAATATCTGCAGAGGTTACTAATTCAATGACCTCTGATGTTAGCGATGAAGTTGCGAGTGCAATTAATAGTCAGTTAAATACTTCACAGGTTAAACAATTTACTAGTATGATCTCAATTGCCAAAACAGTTGATCATGTAGTTGCCTTAATTTCCGCAATTGGCTTAGGAATTATGATCCTGGTTGCGGTTTTGAGGAAGTATTTTATTCGCTCGTTTTCGTGGGTTGGCTTGTGGAGTTCGTTAATTACTTATGTTTTAATCCTTGGTTTGGGAGCACTTATCAACCAGATCGGTAGTAATTATCCAGATTTTAGCTCCTTTACAGCTCAGCTAGGGACGGATTTTCATTCCCAAGCAATCGGTTCTTGGTTAGTTCTCCTAATATTCACGGTTATTTTATTTGGTTGGCGAATAGTTAGGGGAGTCTTAAAAAGACGGTGACCTTGAATTTCAGAAGGAGATCTGCTAAAATCTACCTGTTTATCACATTAATTAAGAAAAGAGGAGTCAGTAATGTCAGGACATTCAAAATGGCATAACATTCAGGGACGGAAAAACGCCCAAGATGCTAAGCGTGGTAAGATTTTCCAAAAGATTTCACGTGATTTATACCAAGCAGCTAAAGCAGGTGACCCTGATCCAGCGAACAACGCTCAATTACGTTTGGTAATTGATAAGGCACACGCTGCTAACATGCCAAAGAAGAACATTGATCGGGCAATTGCTAAGGCTTCTGGTATCGGTGGCGCAAAGTTTGAAGAAGTTACCTATGAAGGATACGCCCCAGGTGGTGTTGCAGTAATGGTATCTGCTTTGACTGATAACAAGAACCGGACTGCTGCAGCGGTTCGTTCAGCATTTACTCATGCGGGTGGCTCACTAGGCGCTAGTGGTTCAGTTTCATATATGTTTGACCGGAAGGGATTAATTGAAGTCCTTCGTGATGGCCTTGATAAGAGTGAAGATGATATGTTAATGGATGCACTTGATGCAGGTGCAGATGACATGAAGGCAACTGACGAAAAGTTCCAAATCTTCACTGATCCAAGTAATATGACTAGTGTTCGTGATGCCTTACAAGAAAAGGGTTACGAATTGGATACCGCTGAAGTAACCATGATTCCACAAAACCGGACTGTAGTTCCAGAAGATAAGGTTAAGCAATATAACCACCTTATTGACGAATTAACTGCTAACGATGATGTTGCGGATATCTATGAAGCTGGTCAGCTACCAGAAGATGCTGAATAGCAGTAATAGAAGCTGAAAATAATAAAGAGATTTGGAGAGCTTTTCCAAATCTCTTTATTATTTTAAATTAATATATGCTGCAGAAAAGAAATTGACGATCAAGATCGAGAATTAAGGGGAGGATGGGAAAAAACTAGGCGTTTTTTCTCATCCCCTTTCCATATTTAGCGCTCTCCGAACCTATAGAGTCTAATCGCGGGAATTAACTGAGGGACTCGAGCCTAACTACGAACGATTCTGATGATTTCATCATCATTCATCGTTCTAGGTTAGTCAACCGTCCCTCCGAGAAAGTTAATTCCCAGCTTCTTTTTATTTTTAAAAAATAGAATTTGAATTAAATTCCGTTCTTTTATATTGGAGGTGACAAAATGGAAAAGTTTCGAAAACTGGTGAATAAGGCGATTGGAAACCGGAGTTCTGACCTATTTATTCTTCCTTACCAGAACCATTACCGGATTCTAGCTTGTGTCCAAGGCAAAAAAAGTGTTGTTGAAGAGTTGAGTGCGGATGAGGGGCAGCAGATGATCGCCTATTTTAAATATCGCGGCAATATGATTATGAGTGAACACCGTCGTCCCCAAATTGGTGCACTTAAATGGCAGATTAACCGTGATGAAGCAATTGATGTGCGTTTATCGACCGTCGGAAATTATCGAGCGCAAGAATCAATGGTTATTCGCTTTATTTATCCATTAAAAGATATTGATTACCGGGTAAATCGACCGGAACAGTGGGAAATGATTACTAAACTAACTCGATCACGCGGTTTAATCCTCTTTGCAGGACCGATGGGATCGGGAAAAACAACGACAATGTATCGGTTAGCCAAAGAACTTGCAAGGGAAGAGCTGGTAATGACAATTGAAGATCCCGTTGAAATTGAAGAAGCAGCATTTCTGCAGTTACAGGTCAATGATAAGGCAGCAATGGGGTACCAAGAGTTATTAAAAGTTGGTTTACGACACCGACCAGATGACTTTATTATTGGTGAAATTCGTGATCCGCAAACGGCAAAACTAGCAATTCAAGCGGCTCTTAGTGGACACCTTGTCTTAGCGACGGTTCATGCAACAAATGCTTACGGAGTAGTTGCTAGAATGCAACAGTTGGGAGTTGAAAAATATTACCTTCACCACGGATTAACGGGGATTTGTTACCAGAGATTGCTTCCTCTTCGTGAAGGAAGTGCCGTTTTATTTGATGTATTAAGTGGAAAAGAATTATCAACGGTAATTGAAGGACAAGGAATGCGGGGGATGAGTAATGCTTGGCAGCAACGGCTTAAAAAATTACGGGAAGAAGAGAAAATTTCAGTGGCAAATTATGAAAAACTTAAAAACGGCTAAATTTAATTATTGTGCTCAAGCAGAATGGTTGTTACTAATTGCTGACTTATTAAGGAGCGGTTTTTCCCTTCGCCATGCGATTGAATTTTCAGGAGCAATTTTAAAAAGACACCAAATTCTTTTTCAGGAAATTAATTTAGCAATGCAAGATGGCAAATCATTTGCCGAGTGTTTAAAACCGCATATAAAGCCAAATTTATATTACCAGTTGCTTTTTGCAGAACAGCACGGGAGCTTAGAAGAATGTTTGCAAGAAATTGGCAAGTTGATGCTTCATCAAGAAAAACAACGCCAAAAATTAATGACATTATTACAGTATCCGTTAATCTTACTGGGGTTATTGGTGAGTTTAATGGTAACGTTAAAAATATTTGTTTTTCCCGAGCTATCTCAATGGGGAACGGGAAATTCACAAAACTGGGCTGATTATTATTTATTAGAAATAATTGCCTATCTTAGTGGAGGAATATTAGTGACAAGCTTACTAGTAGGACTGCGGTGGCTGAAATTAGATCAGTTACAAAGGATCAATGCATTATGTTCCTTACCAGTAATTGGCAAGTGTTACCAACTGTTTTACGGCTACTATGTGGTCACTAATCTTGCAATGATGATTCGCCATGGATTAACGATTAAAGAAATTTGCGCAATTGTTAGTGAAAACTCTGAGCAAAGCTTCTTATCAATGCTAGGGGAAATTACAAGAACTGCGGTTAACCAGGGATACGGATTAACGGAACCGTTTAGGCGTGCACAATTTTTACCGGGAGAACTAAAAATAATTGTGGCGAAAGGGTCGACCTTATCAGATCTAGGTAGTGATTTAACAGCTTTAGCTAATATTTTGTTTACTCGATTAACTAGACGAATTGAGCGATTATTAGCACTTATTCAGCCAATTATTTTTAGCATGATTGCGTTAATCATTATTGGACTTTATTTACGACTGTTGTTGCCAATTTACTATTCAATGCAGGGGGTGGTTTAATGTTACGAAAACGAGAAGCATTTACATTATTAGAAATGTCAATTGTCCTTTTTATTATTAGCTTGTTAATTTTGATTGTTTTACCTAATCTAACGGCTCAGCGGAAAAGTGCTAAAAGAATTCACCGTGATGCAATGGTTTCGGTTGTGCAGACCCAAGTTGATGAATACGCAAATGACGGTGGTAACGAGAATGTCAGCCTAGAAGAGTTGAGAGATGCCAGATACTTGACGGCTGCCCAAGTAAAGAAAGCTCATGAACAACATATTGTAATTGTGGATGGAAAGGTCATTAAGCGGTGAAAAAAGAAGCTTTTACCATGCTTGAAACAATTATTGTCTTGATATTATCTGTTGTAATTATCACCTTTTCCTTTCCTAACCTGATGCGGAGTCGACAGGTGGTAGCAGAACACGAATTTTGGAATGATTTTCGTCAATCATGGCAAGCAGCTCAGGTTCGTTCAAAAACAAAACATATTGAAACAATGGTGACTTTGATCCTGTAAGTTATCAAATAGAATTTGATTGGCGTGATCAACAAAAGCTGGTTAAGGGTAAATTAGATATACCGGAAACCATCCTTGTTAGAAAATTTGATGACTTTAAAATGCACGAAAATGGCTATACTAAGCCACGAACACAGGAGTTTCAATCGTCAATCAATGGGCGGAGATATTTGATGCGAATTCAGTTGGCCTGGGGAGGGTATCGGATTGAGGAAAAATAAACACCATGCATTTATTTTAGCGGACAGCTTAATTGCATTAACAATCATTTCCTTAGGGATTACGTTTACCTTAATTTGTCATCAGTGTTTAGTACGCCAAACTAAACAACAATATATTAATCTGGCAGCACATCGGATTGCCAAAGAAGCCACTGATGAGTTAGTAGCAACTCAGCGGCCAGTTTATCTAAGACGTGATGAGTTAAATGCAATTGCTTCTGAAAAGAAGGTAGTAGTATCTCTTGATGATCAAATAATTTTAGAGGTCAGAAAATGAGAAGGAAAAAAGGCTTTACCCTATTAGAGTGCTTAATTGCATTAATTATTATGGCACTGATTACTACCCTGGTTTCACTTCAGATTAGGGTTATTAAATCGGCGACTGTTCGGTCGAGCGCCCAGCCACTTGATTGGTATGTTTGCTTAACAGAGTTAGAATCAGCAGATCATCAATTTATACTTGAGCGAGTCGAACAACAAAAATTATGGTTAACAAGCCAGCGTTCCGGATTAACTTATGAATTACACGCAACAGATCGTTTATACCTAAGTCGTGAAAATCATGGAGGCTATATGCTCCTTTTTGATGATATTAAACCAGGATCAGTATTGTTTAGTGAGTTGACTGGTTCGCGAGTTGCGGTAAAGGCAGAACGCAAAAATGGACAACCGATATTAGGAGTAGTGAAGTTCTATGAAAAAACAAACTGTCAGAATGAGGGCGGGCTATGCAATATTAATTAGTCTAATTTTATTGATGCTTTCAACTGGAGTGGTAGTTTTTGAATTTCAGTATCAAAAACAGCAATTAACAGTTAATCGTGAATTAATGTTAAAACTGCAGGATCAGATTAGAGAAAACTTGAATAGAGCAGATAATTGTACAAAGGAAAAAGTTCACAATTTTAGGAACAAATAGGCCTATTTTAACTTAATTCGTTAAATAATGTTCGTTAGTAAAGCGTTACCTTGAATTTAATAGACAGAATCGTTAAACTTAAAGATGATTGTAATGTAATGGAGGTGACCTGCACTGTCACAGCAATCAGTTCAAAAACTATTTGAGTTGTTTGATCAGGGAACGATGCTTTTACAGTCTGCGTTAAATTGTTCTTATTTAGACGCAATGCTAGAGAATGCAGAGAACATTATTGATGACAATACTGTTCGGGTAGAGGATGGTGTTCCTGATAAAGAGACTCAAGAAAAACTGAAGAAGATCTACCAGCAACTTGATCTTAAAAATGTTAAAGCAGAAGCAATTCGTCAATTAATTCAGTTAAGCTTTTTGAAAGTTATTCGAAAAGATGCAATTCAGGCAAATCATCAAATGACGCCAGATACAATTGGCCTTTTGATGGCATTCTTGATTGAAAAGGTAACTCAAAACACAAAGCTTGAAACAATTTTCGATCCCGCGGTGGGGACAGCTAACTTATTAACGACTGTCATTAACCAGCTTGACAAAGATGAACATGATAACATCAAAGGCTTTGGGATTGACAATGATGATTCAATGCTTAGTGTAGCCAGTGTTAATGTTGCATTGCAGTATGCTAATGTGGATTTATTCCATCAAGATGCTGTTGGTGCTTTGGATATTCCACAGTGTGATTTAGCAGTTAGTGATTTACCAATAGGTTATTATCCGCTTGATGATAATACTAAGGATTATCAAACACGGGCAAAAAAAGGACATTCGTATATCCATCACCTGTTAATTGAACAATCGATGAATTATTTAAAGCCAGGTAGTTTTGGCGTTTTTCTTGTTCCAAGTAGTTTATTTCAAACGAAAGAAACAGAGGGATTTGTTAAGTGGATTCATTCAGTTGCCTACCTTCAAGGATTCGTCAATTTGCCAAGTGAATTATTTGCTAACCCAGCTGCGCAAAAGTCAATTTTACTTTTGCAGCGTCATGGAGGAAACGGCAAACAAGCCGCTAAGGTTCTCCTTGGTGAATTTCCGTCATTTAAGGATCAAAAAAACTTTGCTCGTTTTATGCAGGAAATTAATGATTGGGTTGCAACAAATATTAAAAAATAAAGGGGACGTTATCATATGTCAAAGACAATTGCAGTTAATGCCGGAAGTTCAACACTAAAGTTTAAGTTATTTGATATGCCAAGTGAAGAAGTTGTTGCTGAAGGAACAATTGAACGAATTGGCGAAAAGATGGGCCATGCTAAAATTAAGTATGGTGATGGTCAAAAACATGAAGAAGAACGGGCATTTGCCGATCACGGTACCGCCGTTAAGTACCTGCTGGATCAATTAATCAGTCTCAAGATTGTTAAGAGCTATGATGAGATTACTGCTGTTGGTCACCGGGTTGTTGCTGGTGGTGAATACTTCAAGGATTCTGCAGTAATTACTGATGATGTAATTGAGAAAATTGATAGTTTAGCTGAGTATGCTCCATTACATGATCCTGCTGAATTAGTAGGGATTAAAGAATTCCGCAAGGTACTGCCAAATGCATTTGCGGTTGCCGTATTTGATACTTCATTCCACGTAAACATGCCAAAGAAGAATGCTCTTTACAGTGTTCCTTATGAATGGTATGAAAAGTATGGTGCCCGGAAATATGGTGCTCACGGTACTAGTCACCGTTATGTTGCCGGACGGGCTGCTGAAATGCTCGGCAAGCCGCTTGAAGATCTGAAGTTGATCACAATGCATATTGGTGCAGGTGCTTCAATTACTGCCGTTAAGGATGGTAAGTCTTACGATACTTCAATGGGCTTTTCACCATTGGCTGGGATTACAATGGCAACTCGTTCAGGGGATGTAGATCCTTCCTTGGTTGAATTTATGCAAGAAAAGTTAGGCAAGACTGCACCAGAAATGATTGATATTTTGAATCATGAATCTGGAATTAAGGGAATTTCTGGTATTTCCCCAGATATGCGTGATATTCTTGCTGCAGCTGACAAGGGTGATAAGCGTGCCCAATTGACCATTGATATTTATGTAAACCGAATTGTTCGTTATGTTGGTGCCTACATTGCAGAAATGGGCGGAGCAGATGCAATTGTCTTCACTGCCGGTGTTGGTGAAAATAGTGTTCCAATTCGGAAGATGGTTACCGATAAGCTTGCATACTTCGGAATTAAGATTGATCAGGAAAAGAATAATTGCCATGGTGTTGAACGGGATCTTTCAACACCGGATGCTAAGATTAAGACGTTATTAATTCCAACTAACGAAGAATTAATGATTGTTCGTGATATTGAACGCTTGAAGAAGCAAAGCAAGTAATTTATTATAAAAACCGATAGTTGGGAGAGTGTTTTTGTCCCAGCTATCGGTTTATTTTTATTTAAATAAGGGGTGAAGAGAATGCAATTTGTTACGGCTGATACTCACTTCTTAGATGAGCATTTATTAGGAATTGATAATTTCGCACCACGGCCCTTTCTGACGGTTGATCAAATGGATCAAACGATTATTAAGAATTGGAACGAACGGGTTAGTGAGAATGATACCGTTTATCATCTTGGCGATATTGCAGTTTATTTTGCTAAGCCTCAGGCAAAAGCGTATGAAAAGATTTTTCAAATTCTTGACTCGTTAAATGGTCATTTAGTTTTAATCAAAGGAAATCACGATAGTAGGGGATTGTTTAAATACCTAGCTAAAAATAATTATTCTTTTAGTGGAAAACCAAAGTTTACTTTTCATGATGTTGGCGTATTGCTGAAATACGATCATCGTCAATACTATTTAACCCATTACCCACTAATGTTGGGAATAGCACCGCAAATTATTAACCTTCATGGTCATATTCATCATTATGCAGTTCCGGCGAAGGAAAACATTAATGTCGGAATTGACTCACCTGAATTTGATTATTTATTGCCGGAAAAGGTACCATTTGGTGCACCCCTTAGCTTTGATCAAATTGAAAAAATGATTAATGGTAAGACGGATGACTTTGCAAAGCGACGTTAAGAACGTGGTATTATGGTAATTAGTAATTTTAAATTTAGAATAAAGCGAGGTGAAAAGTTTGAATCGCGCAAAAATTCAAGAGTATATCGATCAACGTGAAGAACAACGGATTGATTTATATCATTATGAGGAGCAATCAGGGAATGATTTTCTCCTTAATGGTCATCAATATAAATTATTAAAGAATTATCGTGAAGGATTCGATGGTAAACAATTAGCCAACCGATTTAGTAATATCCTAAATAAGTATGACTACATTGTTGGCGATTGGGGTTACGATCAGTTACGCTTGAAGGGATTTTATGATCCGGATAATCCACTGTTTCGGCCTGATCAGGGGGTTGAGACGATTGAAGATTACCTATACGAAGATTGTAATTTTGGTTGCCCATATTTTATCGTTCGAAACTGTGATGTTCGTCTGCCTAAACGACGTAATCGCCGACGCCGAAGAGAACATTCTCCAGCAATTAGGGAGCGACGGCGGAAACTCAGCCAGCCAGAGCCACGAAAGCGACGTCACCAATCAGCAAAACGGGTTAAAGTCGGTAATCACCAACAAAAATTTGTTATCCATCAACGGGTAAAGAGGAATCAAAATGAAAAATAATTATCAGGGGTATTTTATCGATCTTGATGGGACAATGTATAAGGGAACTAAGAGGATCCCAGCTGCGGCAAGGTTCATTCGTCGCCTTCAAGATGCATGTAAGCAGATACTGTTTGTAACAAATAATAGTACAAGGTCACCAGAGTTTGTTGCTGATAACTTAACTACTAATCACGATATTCACGTGAACAGCGATAATGTTTATACGACAGCGCTCGCAACAGCTGATTATTTAGATCAAATCGCCGGGGATAAGCGCCGGGTTTACGTAGTTGGTGAAAGTGGTCTACGAAATGCGCTTATTAGTCGTCATTTTACTATTACAGATATGTCACCAGACTATGTGGTTGTAGGCTTAGACTCAAAAGTAACTTATGACAAGTTGGCAACTGCCGTTTTATTAATTCGGGCAGGAGCAACATTTATCGGAACTAACTCAGATAGTAATTTGCCAAATCAGCGAGGGATGGTTCCTGGGGCAGGTTCTTTAGTGAAATTAGTAGAATATGCTACTCAGAAGCGACCAATCATGATTGGCAAGCCAGAAAAAATTATAATGGCGATGGCACTAAAGAAAAGCGGCCTTAACAAAGAACAAGTTGTGATGGTCGGAGATAACTACAATACGGATATTAAAGCGGCAATTAATTTTGGTATTGATAGTTTATTAGTATATTCAGGCCTATCTACAAAATTAGAAGTCAGTAAGGAAGCCATTCAACCAACTCATCAAGTTGATAGTTTAGATGATTGGCAGGTTGAGTAATGAAAATAGAAATCAAGAGCATCCTGGAAGTATTAGTATACTTTGTAGCAGCGGCTTCTATTGCAGTGATTATTACGACAAACGTCTCGATTATTTTCTTGCATCCATTTGCCGTTGATGGGATAAGCTGGGGAGAAATTATGAGTGATTATCGGCGCTTACTAATTTATCTCCAGTCCCCAATAGCTAATCAGTTAACTTTTCGCTATTTACCAATTAGTAGCAATGCAAGCGAACATTTTTCAATGGTACGGTGCTTCTTGATAATTAATGAAGGGGTATGTCTTACCAGTTGGGGAATAGTTATTAGCAAAATCAAACATGAAAAAAAGCGAAGCCAGCTAATAATGTTGGTTTCGCTTATTGATTATCTATGTCTTGGATTGTTAATAATTAGTGGGTTAACAGCAATTGACTTTGAAAGAACGTTTATTTTGTTCCATTACTTGTTATTTAGTGATAACAAGTGGATTTTTAATTCGCAGACTGACCCAATTATTATGGGGATGCCACCGACGTTCTTTTTGAAACTATTTGGCATTTGGTTAATAATTACAATTGCGATTCTTGGATATTTGCGGTTTTATAATCGGCAAAAATTATTTAGCGGTAAATTTAGATCTTAGGTAGCTGACCACTGCAGGTATTAGTGTAACAACAATGATGGCAATGATAATTACCGAGAAGTGTTCCTGGACGAATGGTAGATTACCAAAGAAATAACCGGCTGCACAGCAAATAGTTACCCATGAAAGACAGCCAATAATGCTGTAACGAATAAATTTCCGGTAAGGGAATCCAGAACCAGCCGCTGCAAATGGAGCAAATGTTCTAATAATTGGCATGTAGCGAGCAAGAATGATTGCTGGAGCTCCGTGCTTTTCAAAGAATTGTTCAGCCTTTGTAAGACTATCTTTATCAATCAACTTTCCGAATAATGAATGATTAGATAGTCCCTTACCGATTCGGTGACCAATATAGAAGTTTATTGAATCACCGAGAAGACAAGCAGCAAGGAAGACAAGGACAAATATCCAAATATTAAGATGATATTGTGCGTTAGCAGCTAAAGCGCTTGCCGCAAATAGTAGTGAGTCACCAGGTAGAAATGGCAGAATCACTGCACCAGTTTCGATAAAGATGATCGCAAAGAGAATAAGGTAAGTAGAATCACCAAAGTTATTTACAATCTGAATAAGGTGAGTATCAATATGTAAAACAAAATCAATTAATGTTGAAATCATTGACTAGCTCCTTTTAAAAATTCACAATACTTAGTAAGTTTATCAACCGTTGTTAACTTTGTGAAGTGCAATTTAAAGGCTTTGTTAAAGCTTAATAATGATTGAGGAAAGATTGCTAAATGTTTTTTAGAATTTCTATTGACATAGTATCAAGAACAAGGTATAGTAATTAACGTTGTCTGCGAGACAATGATTTCTATCAAATGTTGATTGAAATTAGTTGTTGACTTAAGTAAGATGACATGATATATTATAAAAGCTGCTTGTTAAAAAAGTTGTTAACATCTAGTTAAAATTAGTTGTTGACATCTTACACAGCATTTGATATAATGAATTTGCTAGTCAGCACTTATTACTGACTAAGGTAGACCTTTGAAAACTGAACAAAGTTTCGACGAATCAAATGTGT
>DHKFI23501__coassemble_536_pt1 | contig 80339 bp, 102 predicted proteins | sample DHKFI23501__metabat2_high_PE_017 | metagenome-assembled genome bin DHKFI23501 | reverse complement strand
GCGTTTTTTATTTACCACCAACTGGGTGGCTAACTTCATTCTATAATCCACCAATTATTTTAAATCAAATAATTTTTAAACTAAAATGACCCTATCCGAAATCGAATAAGGTCATAATGGTTGTTTATAAAAACAGTTCTCTCAAACCAGTAAAATTACTTATTTAAGAAGACTGTCATACTCTCTATCTAAATTAAATTCTTATTTACTTAACTATTATGCATACCAGTATAGCACATGATCGTGATCATGTTAACAATGGTTTAGGGGAATGCATACTAGGGAACTGAGTAGAAATGGGCGCAGTAGCTGATTGACTTCTTTCATCAACAAGTTGATAGTAAGAAGCCTAATCATCCTTGCGAGGGTCCACAGACGAAAACAAGTTTTTTGGTTCACTCCTTCGCCAGGAACTTGCTAGAGCCAGCAACCTCAGGTTTTCTAATGCAACTGAGTAGAAATGTGCTCGCCCTAACCTTCCTCGAGCTAACGACCTCCGACTCCGACGACAAGACGTCGTTCGTCGGAGAAATCGTTAGCCACCGGAAGGTTTTAACGGGCTTGCACTCTGTTGCCTACCAACTAGCCTTTCTTACACCTGGGATTTGGCCTTTGTGGGCGAGTTCACGGAAAGTTAACCGGGACATGCCAAATTTGCGCATGTAAGCGTGAGGACGGCCATCGTAACGGTCACGGTTGTGTAAACGAACAGCGCTGGAATTACGTGGCAGCTTGGATAATGCAATGTAGTCCCCTTGTGCCTTTAATTGTTTCCGCTTTTCAGCATACTTCTTTACCAGTGCTTCTTGCTGCTTCAACTTAGCAATCTTTGACTTCTTTGCCATAAATTAAAGATCTCCTTTGTATTCATATTATTTGTAAATTAGCTATTAATAACAAATAAGCGAAACATTAACAAACTAATGGTTAAGGCCCGTATTAAATTTTTCCGATTAGTTTAGCTAATATTTCAAAGCGACTGTAACAGCGTAACGTGCTCTCATCAGATTGTAGTGAAAATGAGAACCCACATCATTAATCAACATTTGCGAACAATTCATTAAATATAATTATACTAACTTTTTGTAAGACTTACAAGAAAAAAGTCTGACTAATTTTGACCAAGCCGTTTGCAGTAGTCTAAATACTGAGTGGCATAACCATATTTTTGATTCAGCCGGGTTAATTTTTCGGGATCATGCGTATAGGCCCTCCCGGTATGCATCATCAAATCGTATAGCTCAACATAGGGAACAGCGGACTGATCCGCAATCGCCTGCTCTGCCTTTCGATCGTAGCCAACATGACGGAAGTTGACGGATGCCATCCCGAGATCATCAACCTCGATTACCAAGTAATGGGCCCGCATGTCTCGGTGCAATTTATCCCAACCGTTAAATGGCTCGCCAACAGCTCCAGGATTCATGACAATTCGCTCGTCACTTGCATACCGCATAATTTCATGGTGGACATGGGCATAGATTGCAACGTCAATTGGCGGGTCAGCTGGGGTAAAGACCTGATCGAAATTCTTAGTTGATTGAGTTGGAAATAGATCCTGTCCCATATTTAACCATGGTAAATTATGGGAAATACCAAAATTCAGGGGGCCAACCTTCTTGGTAACATGGAGAGGCCAGCTAGCGATTTCATCAACCATCCCCCGCGGAGCACTTTGACCGACATATTGGGCTAACCGAGCAAAGTAAATATGAGACGGATACTTAACATCAATCTTTCCCCGGACACCATTAACCACCAGATCATCCCAGTTTCCCCGAACGATCACGCTTGGATTAATGATCTTAAGCAACCGCCAGATTTCGCTAACACTTGGTCCTGGCATCAACAGGTCGCCCACAAACCAATACTGATCAACGTGCTGTTGGCGGCTATCACGGTACATTGCACGCATTGCACTCAGGTTTCCATGAACGTCTGAAAAAACTGCAATCCTCGTTTTCATTAAGTCTGCTCCTTCTCCTAAAATTACACTTCACCAATAATTGTACCAAAGAATTCGTTAAAGAAGCAGCAATTGATTTGACACTCCATGGTAAACTATTTTAGTAACCTTAAAAAGCAAAGGAGTAATAGTGTGAATCAAAATGGAGAAGTAAGCCCACGGGTCCGGAAAATTATTACGATCGTCCTGCTTGGCTCATGTTTTATCAGTTTAGCAAGTCAAACAATGATGGTAACAGCGCTTCCCGTTATTCAGGAAGATCTTCACGTTTCATTGAATGCCGTTCAATGGTTAACAACCGGGTATACCCTGATTATCGGGATTGTGACCCCGCTTTCATCAAACATGTACGAAAAGTTCACTAACCGGCATGTCTTTATTGGAATTATCGGGACCTTTCTTGTCGGGACACTAGTGGGCTGTTTTGCCAATAATTTTGCAAGTCTTTTAATTGCCCGGTTGATCCAGGCATGTGCTAGTGGAATGCTAATGACCTTTCAAATGACGACAATGATTTCAATTTATCCAATCGAAAAGCGCGGATCGATCCTTGGTCTTTCAAGTCTCGTCATTTCTGCCGCTCCGGCCCTCGGTCCTACAATTTCGGGATTAATCCTCGAATTTCTTTCGTGGCGCTGGCTATTCATTCTCGTCCTGCCACTAATGATTCTGGCCTTTATTATCGGCTACTTAAAGCTACCTAACTTCTCCACTCCACGACCGATCAAGATCGATTACATCTCCGTCATCATCTCGTTAGTTGGTTCTGGATTAGCCCTCGGGAGTTTAACAGTTTTCCAGATCAATCTTTGGTACGGCTTAATAATGTTAATCAGCGGTTTCATTGTTATTGGCGGCTTTGTCAAACGGCAGCTTCACCTAAAGAATCCGATGCTTAAAGTCCAAATTTTTGCTTACCCATCGTTCCGCTGGATGACGATTGTTGGTGTATTTACTTTCATGGTCCTGTTAGGAACTGAACAGTTAATTCCAATCTATACGGAAAAAATTATTGGAATGGGAAGTTTCCTTTCTGGATTAATTCTGCTTCCAGGAGCAATCGCTAATGCCATTACCGCATCAATTGTCGGCCGGCTCTATGATCAATACGGTCCGAAATGGCTGATTACGATCGGGGCAGTCATTATGCTGGTTGCTTCGGTTCCGTTGGTTCTCGTTAACCGCCATTCGTCCATTGTCTTCCTTACCTTAACCTACATGCTCCGGATGATTGGGAACGCCTTTGTCTTTAGTCCGGCACTGTCAGAAGCATTTTCTGACCTGAACCAAGAAGAAAATAGTCACGGTACTGCGCTAAACAACACTCTGCGTCAAGTCTTCGGTGCTGTTTCAGTTACCCTCTGCGTAGTTATTGCTAATACACCGGCTTCATTAGTAACCGGGATCCGCTACGGAATGTGGGCAACCGTTATCATGGTTGTTCTCATGATCCTTAGTTTCTACCATTATTTAAGAATCAAAAGCGCTAACCAGAATTAGCTTCTTTACCGTGAACTTGTTATACTCATAGTTACTACGACTAAAAAAGGAGCAAATATTTATATGGATTCTGAGCTATCTCCCCTGTGGCGCAAAACATTCTATTCATTATGGATTGGCTGTTTTATAACCGGGATGGGATTCTCAATGACGATGCCATTCGTTTCACTATTTATCAATGAGCTTGGTAACTTTTCAAAATTTCAACTAAATTTCTACTCAGGATTAGCATTTGGGGCCACCTTTGTCAGCCAGGCAATCGTCTCACCGCTTTGGGGCAGTTTGGCCGATCAAAAGGGACGTAAATTAATGTGTATGCGGGCCTCCGGAGTAATGGCGTGCACAATTTTTATCACTGGTCTTTCACAGTCAGCGTGGATGATTATTGGAATGCGGTTTTTACAAGGGGCCTTTTCTGGGTATATCAACAATGCGGCGGCCTTAATTGCCGGAGAAACTCCCCATAGCAAGTCCGGTTGGGCGATGTCGGCAATTTCAACCGCTGGGATTGCCGGAAACCTTGTTGGTCCGCTACTTGGTGGGGTCCTCTCGGGAGCATTCGGCTATCGGGTTCCATTCTTCATTACTGGTTTCTTGATGTTCTGCCTCTTTCTCAGCACGACATTCCTAGTTAAGGAACGGCATTTCAAACCAATTAAGAAGGAAAAGATGCGGCCAATCAAGGAAGTTATGGCTGAAATTCCAAACCGCAAATTGATTTTCGTTACTTTCCTAACGACGCTTATCGTTATGGCTTCATCGATGTCAATTAGTCCAATCATTAGTCTGTATGTTCGTCAGTTAATGCATAACCACGGTAACATCGCCTTTGTTGCTGGGATCGTTGCTGCAACCCCGGGATTAGGAACCCTCATTGCTGCTTCAAAAGTTGGTCACACGATGGACGAAATTGGCCCGGAAAAAGTCTTGCGAATTGGTTTAATCACCGCATTTATCCTGTTTGTTCCAATGACCTTTACCCATTCACCATGGTCATTAGCTTTTTGGCGCTTCCTTCTCGGTTTAGCCAATGCAGCATTAATGCCTGCCGCCCAGACTGTGTTAACACTGAACGTGCCAACAGAAGCCTTTGGACGGGTCTTCAGCATTAACCAGTCGTTCCAAGCTGGCGGAGCTGTTTTTGGTTCCCTTCTCGGCTCGATTATTTCTGGACTTTCCTCATACCCAATGGTCTTTGCAATTACAGGACTAACACTGTTAATTAATTTTATCTTGATTGTATTAGTGCAACCAAAGAAGCCAGCTACCAACTAGAAAGGTTATCAGTATGACAAAAACAAATCACCTTAAAAATGAATCTGAAGTTAATGAAATGTTTACCAGAGTTGCGCCTAACTATGACAAACTTAACAATATTATTAGCCTTGGGACGCAAAAACTCTGGCGGAAAAAGCTTTTAGCTGGTTTAGAATTCAAGCCAGGAATTAAAGCCCTTGATGTGTGCTGTGGAACCGGTAACCTAGCAATTGCACTGGCTAATCGCTTACCACAAGGACGCGTTACCGGTGTTGATTTCAATGCGGCAATGCTAAAAATTGCTGAACAAAAGGCCAAGACAATTCCGAACCTCATCTTGATTAATGGGGACGCAATGGACTTGCCGTTAGAGGACGAATCATTTGATATTGTTACGATTGGTTTTGGTCTGCGGAATGTTCCAGATGCGGATAAAGCATTAAGCGAAATTTATCGGGTATTGAAACCTGGTGGCCAATTAGGTGTTCTGGAGATGTCACAGCCGACAAATTCACTGATCAGGGTTGGCTGGAAAGCTTACTTTAAGGCATTTCCTTACTTGGCCAAGCTTGCTGGCGGCCATGTCAAAGATTATCAATACCTCAAGAAGACAAGTCAGCAATTTGTTTCCGCTGATCAGTTAGCCAGAATGATGGCTGATGCCGGATTTAAGGCCGTCAATTATTCATCACTTAATTTTGGTGCTGCAGCAATTCATTTTGGGATTAAAGAATAAACAAGCTACGAATTAGACTCAGTAAATTCGGAAATTACTGGCAATAGTTAAGGACCAGAAAGAAACAAATTGTTTCTTCCTGGTCCTTTTCTTCGTTTGTTCACTTATTGAGTTTTAGGGCAACGGGATAGAAAGAAAGGTGCGCAACCTAACGTTCTACTGCTACAGAGCCTAGATCTGCTCGCCACGACCGCCACCCCCAATGCAACATAGCTAAGATCTGCTCGCCCTAACCTTCCTCGAGCTAACGACCTCCGACTCCGACGACAAGACGTCGTTCGTCGGAGAAATCGTTAGCCACCGGAAGGTTTTAACGGGCTCGCACTCTAACTCTATAACACTCCCACCCCATATGTTATTACTTGGGCAAGGGAGCCGACGAGGAGAATTTTAACGGCACAGGGGAAGGTGCGTTTTTTGACTTGTTCGTGGTACAGAAGCTTTGTTTGTTTGACGACGAACGGGATGATTAACAGGGTAAGCAGCATAGTCCAAGGGGCTAGGCGTGCCATAACGGCTGTAATAATTGCTAAAAAGGCGATCACGTTTTTAGTGGTAAAACTATTTAATCCCTGTTGAACACCGATAAAATGAATAATGGTGTGACGATGATTATCCTCATCTTCCTGAGCATCACAAATATTATTAGCAAGCATCAGGTTTGAAATCCATAGTTCACATGGCAAAGCGACTAACCAAATTTTAAGTAGGTTGCTCCAACTCGAATCAAAGATACCGGTTTTATTGATATAAACCGAAATCAGCATGATCATGAAACCCATCGTAAAGCCAGAAAAGAATTCACCGACCGGTAACCCATTCATCGGAAATGGTCCTGAAGAATACAAGATCCCCACAGCGAAACAAAAGATTCCCATCCAAAGCAGGGGTAACCCCACTCGGGTAACAAGATAAATTCCAATCCCGGCAGCGATAATGCTAAAAATTAGGATCAAGGTTAAGACAAGACGTGGGGAGATCTTTTCCCGACCAATGATATTGGTATTCTTCTTGTAATCCTCAGTATCAACCGCATGATTATAATCGTTATAATTATCCATCATATCAACGGCCATATTAAAGAGGAGCATTGCAATAAAAAAGAGAATTGAGTTAATAAGGTTAAATGAGTGATAGTAATAAACACTCATGCAGACCCCGAGAAGCATCGGGAGAATACTAGCAGTTTTGGCTTTAATCTCAACTAACTCTAAAAAGACATCTAATGACACATTCATACTTCCCATTCATTTAAAAATATTGTTACAATATGATAGTACACCAATACAAAGGAATTATCATTCAATGGACAAACATTATTTCCGTAGTGACCCACAGCTTAATAACGCACTTGAGGAAGTCAATCACCTGATTAATCAGCGAATAACCGTTAATAATACTGATTTACAAGCAGCACTAAAGCAAATGGCTTCAAAGGGCGGTAAATACCTCCGCCCTGCTTTCTGCCTAACCTTTGCCCGACTAGGTGGCAAGAATAGTTGGAACAGTTCTAAATTAATCAAAATTGCTTCCTCATTGGAAATTCTCCACATGGCAACCCTAATTCATGATGATGTAATTGATGACTCCCCTGAACGACGTGGTGCCCCAAGCATTCAAAAAGCTTTTGGAAAAGACACAGCGGTATATAGTGGCGACTTATTATTTACTGTTTTCTTCGACCTGTTAGTTGAAACCATGGAGAGTTCACCTTACCTAGCAACGAACGCTCAAGCAATGCATAAAATTCTTACTGGTGAACTTGGACAAATGAATCAACGTTATCAACAACAATCACTTCTCGAATATTATCGGAATATTAACGGTAAAACAGCGACCCTCTTTAGTCTGGCTGCCCAAGAAGGAGCACACTTTGGCGGTGCTGATGCTAGAACTGTTCACCTTGCTAAACATATCGGGCAAAATATCGGAATTACCTTCCAAATTCTAGATGATATGTTGGACTATACCACCAATAAGAAATTAAACAAGCCGATTCTTGAAGACCTCGCTACCGGTGTTTATTCCCTACCACTTCTCCTGGTCTTAAAAGAGCACCATAAAGAACTTGACCCGTACCTCGCTAAAAAGCAGGAAATGACGGTTGAAGATACTCAAGAAGTTCAGCGATTGGTTAATCAATATGGCGGTGTTAAACAAGCACACGAGCTGGCTGGTAAGTTTACTAACAAAGCATTACAATTAATTGATGAATTACCAACAAGTCCTACTCAAAAGCTTCTCAAAAAGGTCACCATCCAACTCTTGAACCGCTCAATGTAAGAATAAGGAAGTTAAGCTAAATTGAAACGTCAAGTATACATTTTATATCTTCTTACCATGGCCCTCTTAGCGGTTATTTCGATTCTATTAATTGCATTTGACTTTGCTCATGAGCTTAATATCAATAACGAGCCATTCAAGACGGTTAATGATGGGATTCTGGTTATCTTTGCAATTGATTACTTTACCCGATTTTATCTTGCCAAGGATAAGAAAAAGTTCTTCAAGCATAATATCTTTGACCTGCTCTCAATTATCCCCGTGAATGGTCTTGCCTGGATCTTCCGGTGGAACCGGGTTAGTCGGGTTTTCACCTTTTTACGAATTGTTCGTCTTATTGGATTAACTGGACGGTTAAACCGGTTTATCGAAAAGGATGGTCTCCTGTACTATCTTTATGTAACCTGCGCAGTCCTTTTGATTTCTGCTTCAATGTACAGCATCTCTGAGGGTACTCATTTTTCCACCGCTCTTTGGTGGGCAATTACTACAGCTTCAACTGTCGGTTATGGTGACATTTCACCTACCACCACGATCGGCCGAATTGCTGGTGTCCTATTAATGCTAGTCGGGATTGGTTTGATCGGGGTCATTACCAGTACAATTACCGACTACTTTTCTCAAGAAGACAATAACCAGATTCAAGATAAATTGGATCAAATTGAGAAGGAAAACCAGGAATTACGAAAAGAACTGCAAGAGTTAAACGAACATTTGAATCACATTACTAAAGGCTAAGAAAAAATGTTTTTTCTTAGCCTCTTTCCATATTTAGCGCTCTCCGATGTTACATTGACCATAGTGATTCGGATTATAATTATTAACTAACTGTTTTACTAAGTTGGGATGCTAACAAAATGAAAGCTGCCGTTGTTCGTAAAAATTGTGATGGATACTTTGATGTTAAAGATGTTACTCTTCGTGATTTAAAACCAGGTGAAGCATTAGTAAAAATCGAATATTGTGGTCTATGCCATACTGATTTACACGTTGCTGCTGGTGATTTTGGTAAGGTCCCTGGCAGAATTACCGGCCATGAAGGAGTTGGCCGAGTTGTTAAGGTTGGACCAAATGTAACCAGCCTCAAAATTGGCGATCGGGTATCAGTTGCCTGGTTCTTCTCTGGTTGTGGACACTGTGAATACTGCATTACAGGTAATGAATCACTTTGCCGTCACGTTGAAAATGCTGGTTACACCGGTGATGGAGCAATGGCTGAATACTGTATTGTGAAAGCCAATTACGCCGTTAAAGTTCCAGAAAACTTGGATCCTATTAAAGCTACTTCCGTTACCTGTGCTGGGGTAACCACCTACAAAGCAATTAAGACTAGTCAAATTCGCTCTGGTCAATGGTTAGTAATCTATGGTGCTGGGGGCTTAGGTAATCTGGGCGTTCAATGGGCGAAGAATGTTTTTAAGGCTCACGTAATTGCCGTTGATATTAGTGATGAAAAGCTCCAAGCCGTTAAAGAGGCTGGTGCAGATATGGTTATTAACTCTGCCAAGGTTGATCCTGCAAAGGAGATTCAAGATAAGATTGGCGGCGCACAAGCAGCAGTTGTTACTGCTACTGCAGCAATTTGTTACGATCAGGCACTTGCTTCTGTTCGTGCCGCCGGGAAGGTTGTTGCAATTTCACTGCCAAAAGGAAACATTGACGTCCCAATTGCTAAAACAGTTCTTGATGGGATTGAAATTGTCAGCTCATTAGTTGGTACCCGGCAAGACTTAGCTGAAGCCTTTGAATTGACAGCTGAAGGAGCTATTAATCCAATTGTTCACACACGGAAATTATCCGAAATCAACGATATTGTTGACGAAATGAAGAACGGTAAAATTGTTGGTCGAATGGTTGTTGATTTCACTAATGGTGCCAATTAAACATTAATAAATAATAAAATCACCTTTAACTATACTTCTGGATCAGTTAAAGGTGATTTTATGTCTATAAACATGTTCAAAGCCACAATTTACATTCTTAATTCTGCAAGTGAGCCAATTCCAACCCGGGCCATTGCTTGCGGTAATTGCTCAATAATGTGTGGCATTGCTAAAGCATCATGGAAGTGTGCAGAACCAACCTGAACAGCTGAAGCACCCGCTAAGAAAAATTCAATAACGTCTTCTGCAGAGGAAATTCCCCCTTCACCGATGATCGGAATGTTTACTGCGTGGGAAACCTGATAAATCATCCGAATAGCTAGTGGTTTAATTGCGGTTCCTGAAAGACCACCCATGATATTTCCCAGAACCGGCTTCCGGGTTTTTAGATTAATCTTCATCCCCAGTAAAGTATTAATCATGCTTAAGCCATCAGCGCCCCCTGCTTCAACTGCCTGCGCAATTTCCACAATATCGGTAACGTTAGGAGTTAGTTTAACATAAACCGGGACATCGCCACTAGCAGCCTTAACTGCTTTGGTTAACTTTTCAGCGACCTGCGGATCAGTTCCAAATGCCATCCCGCCATGTTTAACGTTGGGACATGAAATATTCAGCTCTAATGCATCAACTAATCCAGTTGCGGCTAAGCGTTCAGTAACCATTACATAATCCTCAACACTTGCGCCACCAATACTTGCTACTAAAGGAAGGTCAGGATATTGGTGCTTAAGATGAGGAATCTTTTCTCCTGCAACCACATTTACCCCAGGATTAGTTAAGCCGACTGAGTTTAACACTCCATCGTTCAATACAGCAATTTGTGGCTGAGGATTTCCCGTCCGCGCTTGGGGAGTCGTAGTTTTGATTACGATTGCGCCCAGTCGGTTAAGATCATACTTCCGTGCTTGAGGAACATCGCCAAAGCCAAATGTTCCGGACGCTGGCATTACGGGGTTCTTCATTTTTAGGCCAGGCAAATTTACGGCAAGACGAACATCAGTCATTATTCTTCCTCCCCATTTCGTGAATAAGCAACCTTTCCATCAACTAGGGTTAAATCAGTGGTTCCATAAACTCGTTGACCGGTGAATGGGCTGTTAACGCCCTTGGAAAGGTAAGAATCTTCGGTGATTTTCCGCTCTGTATTCAAATCGAAAATTGCAATATCAGCTGGCTTGCCTGGTTCGAGGTGTCCAGCCTGGTCTAAGCCGAATTCTTCTGCCGGAACCGCACTCAGCCAGTTTAATAATTGAGCTAAACTAAAGATTCCCGGACGAACAAACTTAGTGTAAAGCATCTCAAATACGGTTTCACTACCGGTAATTCCGTTAGCTGCCCCGCGCATGTCATCTTGTGGCTTTTCCTTTCGTGAATGAGGAGCATGGTCGGTCGCAATCATATCAATTGTCCCGTCAAGCAATCCTTCAATAACGGCTTGGCGATCCTCTTCATGCCGTAATGGCGGATTCATCTTAAAGTATGAGTTATTTGCTGGAATGTCTTTGTCAGCAAGCAAGAGGTGGTGGGGTGTCACTTCACAAGTAACGTTAACCCCCTCTTTCTTTGCCAAACGAACAAGTTCAACACTTTCCTTCGTTGACACATGGCAAATATGATAATGAACTCCGGTTGCCTTTGCAAGGACAAGGTCACGCGCTACCTGAGCTGATTCGGAAACACTCGGTGCCCCAGGTAATCCTAATTCCTCAGCCCGCTTTCCGGCAGTCATTACGCCACCAAAAAGAAGTGAATTATCTTCAACGTGAGCTGCTAATGGCAGGCCAACCTTAGCGGCACCTTCCATTGCCCGATACATGGTTCCAGCAGTCTGAATTCCGCTACCGTCATTACTGAAAGCAAAGGCTCCCGCATCCTTCATCGCTTGAAAATCAACCGGCTGATCACCCTGGCGGTTAACCGTGACGCTTGAGTATTGAGCCACGTGAACAACCCCAGTCTGCTGATTATGCTTAATCATTTGCCGCATCTTTTCAGGGGTATCTGGAACCGGATCAACATTTGGCATTGCACCAACAGTAGTAAAACCACCATGGGCAGCGGCCTTACTTCCAGTTTCTACCGTTTCCTTATAGGTAAGGCCCGGATCCCGGAAGTGAACGTGAACATCAACTAAGCCAGGAGCAACTAATTTTCCGTTAGCATCAATTAGCTTGTCAACACTATCTTCAGCAACTAAATTCTTGCCAAGTGCCTGGATCTTACCATCCTTAATCAGGACATCCGTATCTATTAGCCGACCGTCAACAAAACAGCGGCCACCCTTAATTAGCATTCTCATTAGTCTAAGCCACCTAACTTGCGACCGCGAAGAACTGCTTCTAACATTGCCATTCGCATGAAGACACCATTTTGCATTTGTTCATAGAACTTGCAGTTAGGTGCTTCAACCAAACTACCCGCTAATTCAACATCGTGGTTGATCGGACCTGGGTGCATGATGATTGCATTCTTTTTCATCCGGTTGTAACGGGCTTCATTAATTCCGTACTTTTCATGGTAGGATTCAGCAGAGAATTTTGCTTCGTTAGCATCCCCGGCATGACGTTCGTGTTGAACCCGGAGAAGCATCAGGACGTCCATTTCACCAACCAAGTCATCAAGTGGCATAAACTTACCGTACTTATCATATGCATGGTCGTACCAGTAGTCTGGACCAGAGAAGTAAACAGACGCACCAAGGCGGTTCAAGATTTCCATGTTACTTCCTGCAACCCGTGAATTAGTAATGTCACCGATAATGCCAACCTTTAAGCCATCAAAATGACCAAAATGTTCATGAATGGTCATCATATCAAGCATACTTTGTGAAGGGTGCTGACCTGAACCATCACCAGCGTTAACAATTCCCATGTTCAAATGAGAACCTGCTTTGGGGTGAATCAATGGTTCATAATAAGCATTGGTTGAGTGACGAATGACTGCTAGGTCAACACCGAGGGCATCCATTACTAACATGGTGTCATACATGGTTTCGCCCTTTTTGACTGAACTGTGTTGAGGGTCAAAGAAAATATCAGTTAAACCAAGGCGCTTTTCTGCAACTTCAAAACTTGTGTGGGTCCGAGTTGAGTTTTCAAAGAAGGCGTTGGTAACGTAAACTGGTTTAGTTAGCTTTGGCGCTTCACCATCATCTTTGTAAAATTCAGCACGGTGAATCAATGACAATACTTGTTCAGAAGATAAATCTTCAACAGTTACAAAGTGGGGGAGCTTAACTAATGGTAATTCAGTCATAATTGAATTAACTTCCTTTATCTAAAAATTTGTCCTAAAGAAAAACACCAGGCGTAATGGAGGCCTGGTGTTAACGAAATTTTTTAAAGTTAGTTAATATTACTTTGAAAAAGTCGTCTTTCTAGCCTCACGGGACTAAATTAAAGGACATTGATTGTTGCTAATAATGTACTCTGATTAATACCAAATGTCAAATGAATTTTTAAATTAATTAAGCAAGAAGGAATAATTAAAAGAACAGTCTCCCTAACTTAACGTATAATAAGAATAAGAAGATTATGGGAGGAATAATGGTGAAAAAATTATCAAATAAGCAAAAGCTCTGGTTAATCATCATCATTGCTGCTGTTGCTGTTATTTTACAGTATGCGTGTGGTTACCCGCTTTTTGCACAAATATTAGTAACGGTGGTTGGGGCAATCGTTGCTCTTTCAATGTTTATCGGGATGGTCAAGTCAATTCGTACCGGTGATTACGGTGTTGACCTCCTCGCAATTTTAGCTGTGGTTGCCACCCTAGCCGTGGGTGAATATTGGGCCGCCATGGTAATCCTGGTAATGCTAACGGGTGGAGATGCCCTTGAAGACTATGCGGCCAGGAAAGCTAACACTGAACTGAAATCGTTGCTGGATAATACTCCTCAAATTGCTCATGTCGTGACTGATGGGACAACCAATGATCTTGCGGTAAAGGATGTTCAGGTTGGCGCTGAGGTAATCGTTAAGCCGGGAGAAATTGTTCCGCTAGACGGAAAAGTAATCACTGGTCAAAGTGAGTTAGATGAATCATCCCTTACAGGTGAGTCACGACCAGTAAGTAAAATTCCTGGTGATGAAGTGATGTCAGGAGCAATTAACGGTGCTAACTCAATCACAATCAAGGTAACTAAACTTGCTAAGGATAGTCAGTATCAACAGCTGGTTAAGTTAGTTAAGACTGCCGAAGAATCTCCCGCCCGCTTTGTCAGGTTGGCAGATCGTTACGCAGTGCCATTTACTATTGTTGCAATCGTGATCGCCCTGGCCGCTTGGTGGTGGTCTGGAAACCCAGTGCGGATCGCAGAGGTTCTTGTAGTTGCTTCGCCGTGCCCATTAATTTTAGCTGCACCAATTGCCATGGTTTCGGGGATGAGCAGGGCCTCCCGAAACGGGATTGTGGTTAAAACCGGGACCGTCTTAGAAAAGCTCGCTAATGCCAAAACCGGGGCTTTTGATAAAACCGGGACAATTACCAATGGGCAACTAGCCGTTGGGGAGATCATCCCTGCTTCCGATAGCAACTTTTCTCATGACCAGCTCTTACAACTGGTAGCGAGTGCTGAAAGCGAGTCCTCCCATATTCTTGCCCGGTCACTAGTTGACTATGCCAAAAAACAGGCAGTTTCCCTTAGTCCGGTTCAAGATCTCCAAGAAGTTACCGGTAAGGGAATCACGGCTACAGTTGACGGCTATCAAATGAAGATTGGTAAATTATCATTCGTCGATCCTGACGGGAAACAAGCCATTCTCTCTTCGACCGCGGTTTACATTGAAATTAACGGTCAATATGCTGGAGCAGTAACATTCGTTGATCATATCCGTCCAGAAGCACGGCAGACAATGAATGCACTCCGCAAAATGGGAGTTACTAATCTGATGATGTTAACTGGTGATCAGGCTGCTTTTGCAAAGGAAGTCGCTAAACAAGTTGGCATTACAGACGTTAAAACAAACCTACTGCCACAAGGAAAGATTGCAGCACTGAAAGCAATTCCGTTAGATCAGCATCCGGTCTTTATGGTTGGGGATGGGGTTAATGATGCCCCATCGTTCGTAACTGCCGACGTTGGAATTGCCATGGGTGCCCATGGTGCTACGGCTGCTAGTGAGTCTGCCTCAGTGGTGATTATTCGCGATGACCTTTCACGGATTGCCAAAATTGTTGAAATTGCTAAAGACACAATCAAAATCGCCAAACAAGCAGTCTTAATCGGGATTGCAATCTGCATAATTTTAATGTTAGTTGCCTGCACCGGGATTCTTCCTGCCTTTGTAGGGGCAATGTTCCAGGAAGTAATTGATACAGTTTCAATCTTGTGGGCATTGAAAGCACGGAAAGTCAAATTGGATTAGAATGCTTTAGAAAGTACAAATAAGGGTTCCAGAGTTCGGTCTTGCCGAGCACTGGAGCCCATTATTTATGTACTGTGTTGTTTTTATTTTGTTGCATACAATTTTTTTACCGCTTGAACATCGGCTGGCTGAATAGTATAGAAAGAACCAGCAGGCTGCATTACGGAAACATGATTTGTGTGATCGAGGCCGATTGCGTGACCGAGTTCATGCTCTGCTGTATTGACTATTCGTTGTTGATCATAACCGTAGTCAGGATCAAGAAGGTATCGTTGGTTTAAATAAACATTGGCGTGAACAAAGTGGTTATTAATTGAATTCGATGAAGTTTTAGTCAGACCAGCTGCATTAGTACTATCGTTATTCATTGCACTCACAACAATTTCTGCTTGTTGACGGTTATTAACTTGACGAAATGTAAATGCTCCAGTTTGATTCCACTGTTGGATTGCCGATTGGGCTGCTGAATCAAGGGTTTGATTGCCAGTATTAACATAAATTGTTGCGGTATTGCTTGCCCAGCGTCCATTAGTGGGAATCGTTGTTGAATCTGTTTGTTGCTGACCCGTTTGCTGGTTCTTTTGAGAATCCGAATCACTCAGATTAAGGTTCTGGGTAGTCGAACCATCCCCATGACCAATCAGATTGACAATTCGTTGCCGAAAGTTCCAAATCATTGCGGTTGATGCCGCTTGGATTCGTGAATTGTTAAAGTAAAGCCAGCCGCCACCGATAATTAGCGTCAAAACGACCAATCGTTTAAAAAGACGAAAGATCCTGATCTTGGCCACCTTCTTTCTCAATGACTAACATTCTAACCATCAATATTTACTAAATTGTGACCAAGTTATTAATTTTTTATTAATCATGACTTTAGAGATCAATATCTAATTCAATCGGTGTATGGTCACGGCGTTCACCAGAATCAATCATCGTTGAATTCTTAATCTTATCGGCAAGCCGATCACTAACGAGCCAGTAATCAATTCTCCAGCCGGAATTGTTTTGCTTACTAGTGATTACCCGTTGTGCCCACCAAGAATAGGCGCCTGTTTTTTCTGGATTAAGGTGACGGAAACTATCGGTAAATCCAGCCGCAAGCAATTTAGTAAAGTGTTCCCGCTCCTCATCTGTAAAGCCGGCAGAATGGTGGTTATTTTCTGGATGAGCTAGATCAATTGACTCGTGAGCTACATTAAAATCACCACTCGCGATCACTGGCTTTTGCTGATCGAGCTTCTGTAAATATTCACGATAGCAATCGTCCCAAACTTGGCGATCAGCTAACCGCTTCAACCCGCTCCCGGAATTGGGTGTATAAACTTCGGTAACGAAAAAGTCGGGGAACTCAAGGGTAATGATTCGTCCCTCATCATCCATGGTTTCTGGCGCACCAATTTGGGGATAAGTAACTGTTGGTTCATATTCCTTTAGGTAGAGGTACATTGTTCCAGCATACCCCTTTCGTGCAGGCTCTACCGAACTTCGCCAGGCAACCTGGTAGTCAGGAAACAATTCCTGCAAAACCGCAAGATGCTTTTTTGTTGGCCCATTTTTGGATAATTTAGTTTCTTGAATTGCAATTACATCCGGATGCTTACCTGCGATCTTATGGAGAACGCTTCTCGTTTCTTCAGCCCTTGTTGATGTCCCGGTTAAAGCCGCGTTAATTGAATCAATATTCCATGAAATTAACTTCATAAATAACTTCCTCCTAATTTTTCTTTTCAAGATCGCTTTGCTTAATGAAAACACCGGCAGAAGTAGTTTCACCCTGACGATCCGCAATTTCCCGATAAGCAGCTGTTAATGCTTTCTTATGGTCAACGCCAACTAGCTGGCTAAAAATTAATAAAGCAATTTGAAGATCACCAATACTATCAACCAAGCGCTCGTGATTTTGTTTATTATAGGCAGCGGATAATTCCCCGAGTTCCTCAGCCATCTTCATAAATTCAACCCGTGGATCCGCCTGATCAATCTTTCGTTGGTGCGCCCAATCATGGATCCTATTAATTAGTTCTTCATACTCCACCACGATATTCCTCCTCAGTTGATCATATTCTTCTTGTCTATTTTACATTATTTCTTACTAAAATATTATGCTCCCATATAGTTATGCATTAAGTCATCTGATACAGTCTTTAAGGTCAGATAATCGATGTTGTTAGAGAAAAACATTATCATTTTCTTGGTCTTGTAATTAGCGATAACGCAAGCATTGTAACCTGGAATACTACCGTTAGCACGGATAATGTCACCATCAAAATATACCCCGCCAAAATAAGCAACTTCCTGTTTTTGCGATTCTTGATAGAATTCGGTGATCATCTTTGGATCCTTTAAAACATAATTGTAAATAAATTTCCAGTAATTATTTGGTGAGATGAAAAGGTTCCCTGCCCCAAAATCTGAAGAGGTCGTAACAGTTACCTGATGCCAATCAACAGCGGGATCCATTGGTTGCGGAACTTCCTTTTTGGCAACTTCATAGAAATCCTTAATTTGGTGTAGGTGAAGCGGCTTAGCAAAGTTTCTATGAATATAAGCATTATAACTAGAATGAGATTGCTTACTGATAATCGCAGCTAATAGTTCATAATCAACGTCCTGGTAATCCCAGGTATGAACGTGATCGTTTCTCATGTGTTCAAGCATATAAGCAATTTGCTGTTTTTGCCCTTTTAAAGGAACTGCCGGGCGATCATTGTTAACGAGGCCACTGGTATGGTTCATTAATTCACGAATCGTGATATCTTCGCTTCCATCAATCTGCGGAAAATAAGTGTTTAGGGACGTGTCCCATCCCAATTGCTTTTTCTGTGTTAGTTGATAAATTGCCGTCCCGGTCACAATTTTCTGAAGTGAAGCAGTTGGAAATAGTCGGTTGGCCTTAACAATCTGCTTCTTATTAGTAGTTTCATTGTTTGCAATGGTAACCGCTTGGCTTCCCTTACCATTAACCAATATTACACCATTAATATGGTGCGATTTTAAATAATCATGAAGTTGTGTTTGCGTCTGCTTATCTACTGCAGCCGCATTAGCTTGTTGCTGAGTTGATACCAAGAATAACCCAAAGGAACAAAACATTAAAAATATAAATAAATTCAATCTTTTCATAATCATACCCCAGATAATAAAAGCCAAATAGTATAATTTTATTTTAGTCTTATTTAATAATCCGGGCAAGAAAAGGAGAGCTTTAGGATATGAATAAGCTTCTATTCAGTTTTTTTAAAACAAAAAAAGAACCCTTGATACACAAGGGTTCCAAGCTACTACTTATCGCGACGCTTTTCAGCGATCCGAGTAGCCTTACCAGTACGTTCACGGATTTACAATTGTATTTCTTCAGTATTTCGCACATATCTCGAACTACTATCATTACAGGCTTTCTATTGATTTTATGCTTTAATATTTGCACAGCAATTTCAGTGATTACTCAATTTAAACCTACCATTCGTCTACCGGTAGAACGAACCCGTCAACTAAATTAGATGCCGGGTTGTTTGTTACTATTAGATTTTATTGTAATTTCCAAGATATATTATCTTAAGTTACCTTACATACTATTTCTCTTTAGTTATTTCATTATTACGTAACAAGTTAGCGAAATTTAAAGTGGGTAGTACTTGCACACGATTATCATCTAAAGAAGTAACCATTGAAATAATAGAACGAACATAAGGATATAACATAGCTGAACCGTTTTGGCCAAGAAAAACATGTATATCCTCGTCAGCTAAACCGTCTTGAAGATCGAACTGACCAGCAAGTTTTAAAATACCATGTGCTTTTTCCTGATCAACACCAAACCTTACTAAAAAAGTTACCTGACCATGCTTCTTATCATTAGACACACCATATTTAATTTGCATTCCATTTTTTGCTGGTTCAATGTCAAGACCGTATTCTAAACGTTTAATTCGATATCCTTTAAAGGTAATTGGAGTCTGAAGTCCACTATTATTTTCTTCCATGATTATCTCTCCTAAACATTATGTTAATAAAATAAAAAACTGTCTTCATCTACAAAGACAGTTTCACTATTTAACTTGTTAAATGATTGTGTTTCGTAAATAGAAGAATTAGTTTTTATATCTTCATGTTTAAAGTTATTAGTCCTCGTTTTTATCTCATAGGACAAAGGTATGAATGACTCAATAAAGTCTAAGAAAGCAGAAGGATTATAATTTTTATCAAGGATTTCCTCAAATTCTTGTTTTGATTTATAGTAACGTTCAAGCATTATAATCAACTCCTTTCACTAGAAGTATATAACCTAATACTGTTATTGTCTATTATTTTTATATTTCTAATACAACATTCAATACCATCAGGAATTGCCAAATTAAAAACATCATCTGTTACTGAAGCGCCATATACCGCATCACACATAATTCTCTTACCCTCCTTATCTTTAAGATGATTCCAAATAAAATATTCAACAATTGCTCCTGCTAATTTAATTTTCGAATTTCCGTTAACTTTCTTAAAGTTTTTCAAAGCATAATTAATAGCATCACGATACTTATTTAAATATGATTTAAAATAATCTAAATCAGTAGTGTTTGGTCTTAAATCTAAAATATTAGTTTTTCTTTCTTCATTATTTTCTATAACATTTTTCTCTAATTCAAATTCAACAGTTCCATAACCTTGATTATAGCTATGGCGAAGTTCGTCCTTAATAAAAAGAACTGATAATTCAGGATTATTTAAAAATGCATATGTACCAATTCCAAAATTGCCTAAATAATCAGTTTTTTTCTGACTAGTTAAAAAGTTAAGATTTCTAGGCCATGGCGTTACTTTTTTGAAACCATTTCTTTGAATATCATTTATTGCCTTTAATGTACTAGAATGATAAAGTTTTTCCAAATTACCCACTCTTACCGTAAATTATTGTTATTAGCTATTATACACCAAAAAAAATCCCTAGCAGTAATTGCATTACGCAACTACCACTAGGGATTAATCTTTATCTATTCAAATTTTCCGTACGGTTCATTCGTATAAGCATTCCGCACTGCAACATAGCCGTACTGACCGTTGCCACGTGGTTGACGAACATAGACGAAGCCATTATGACGTGAATAAGCATCATACTTAATTACTGAGCCTGGTCCAACAATGGCAATCGAAGAGGAACTCGGCTTGGCTTCCCAACGAAGATGTAACCAGGTATCTGCCACAAAGGTTCCTTTTTCAGAGTGCCAAGTATCACCTAAACTATCTCTCCAAGAAGACTGTTGATGTTGAGCAACAGGCTGTTGAATCTTGTTGCTTACCTTATTACCTTGACCGGAATCTGCTACTCGAATGACTTGTCCCGGATGGATAGTCGCTTGAATAGTCGTGCCGTTCAATTGAGCAAGAGCATACATGTTCATATGATGCTCAGTAGCAATCTTCCACCAAGAATCGCCCGGTATGACAGTATAGTTGTGAGTGTCTTGATGTAGTTGCTTACCAGTATCAACAGCAGGAGTATTGGTCTTTGGCTTTTGAGCATTCCCGTTCTTATAACCATTATCGGTAATGCCAGTAAGGTCAACGTCACCATCAAGACCGCCTGGCACATACATTGATGTGAATTGGAAGATACCAATGTTTGCGTAACTTGGGAAGTAATTGTAGTTAGGGTACCGTCGAACTTGGTAATCTGGATATTCCGCTAACCAAAGTTGTTCCCGACTAGCTAAATAGCTTAAATCAACATGACTTAATAAGAAGTTCTTGTAGCCATATACCATTGGCGTGTAGCCCGCTTGACGAATCCGGTCACAAGCATGTTGAATTGCTTGGGTATTTTGATTACCACTTTCAACATCAAGAGCAATAATCGATCCATGAGGTGTCTGAACCTTTGGCAAGAAGTAGTTTAATACTTGGTCTGCTTGCCAATTAGTTGTGACGTTTTGCCACCAAATATAGTTATGAGCACGCATTCCACGAGCAATCGTTGAAGCGGTTTGAGTAGCATAAGTATTCTGGTCATACATAGTATAGCCATCAACGGTACCACCCATTTGATTAATCTGGAATTTTTCATCACCATAAGCAGTTCGACCCTGTGGCCCTTGATATCGTGACTGGTCAGTTCCTCGATCACCCTTAGCAGCCTTAACTACAGTGAGTTGCTGACTATTCAGTTCAACCATTCCAGTTGTAGCAGGCACAACTAAAAAAGCGGCTGCCATTGCAACCGCCATCTGTTTACTTAGTTTGCGCTTCATGGGAAGAGTCACCACCTTCCTTAATCGCTAAATCAGGTTTTTCAACCTCACCATTTCCTTCAACAAATCCGCACAGCCCGAGAATGGTTAGTACGGTGTTAACGATAGCCACAACTTGATCCCAGTGACCGTAATTAAACCCACAGGCAACCATGATTTGCTGAACTAGGACAATTAGTAACGTAATAAAAGATGCCACAACCGTTTTATTAATTGTGCCGTCGACATTCAGGAACTTCTTTTTCAATATGCCTTTAATTTTTGCCACGGTCAAAGACCTCCTTTTCTAACGCTTTAATACGCTGATTGCGCACCTTAGCTTCACCAATATGGATTTCAACTTTATCTTCTAACTTGTCGACACGCTCAGCCGTTCGATTGGCTGATGATTGAAGTGAGTTAATAGTATGTCCAAGATTATCAATTTGGATAATAAGCTTCCCCACTGAATCTGAAAGCTTCTCAGTGCCTTTCTTTATTGCTACATTAAGCAGCCAAATTAGAATTCCAAAAACAATAGACGCAATAGTAAAAATTGCTACCCACTCATCAAGTGAATATCCTAAAAAATGGTGCATTTACTCACCTCCCTATATAAGCCGCCCATAATAAAAGCCCCGCTCGTTTGAGTGAGGCTTATTTATGTATTGTGTATTTCTGTGGCGACTATGTTTTAACTATTTAACTTGCAATCCTTCTACATACTTCCTAAGCAACGCCTTACGAGTTACTAGCATAGCCTTGATATCGTCAATACTAATATCAGTAGTGTAGTTTGGGTCGTAGCCCCATCTATTCATATCAAGTTGATAAGCGCCTTCCCCGATTTGATTGGCTTTTTCATCAATCATTCGAGCGAATCTTGGGACATCAAATACATTATGTTGTTCAAGATAGTTTAAACGTTCTAGAATTTTTTCAGGCATCAATTTCATTACTCTAGCAAGTACATTAATTTGGTTCTTTTCAATAGCAGTCTGATCATCAGCTGGTACAATTACTCCCGCTTGCCACGAGTTACCTAGCGAAGCATCGAAATCATATCCAATCATGTACCAACGATTACCGTCATAAGTTAAATAGTTGGTATTCTTTGCTTTAAATGCATCACAGTTATTAACGTAGAAATTGAATAAGATGTAATCACAAACTGAGTTAACATCAATATGCTCGTCTAGATGGGCTTTGAAATCATTGTCGTTGCTAGTAACTAGGAATGTATCAAGCTTTTGCGCATTAACTTGAGCATTGGCATCATTATCCGAATTCAGAGCAAAATCTCCATTTTCCCCAACTGAAATCTGTTCATGCGTCCAAAGTGCTCCTGTTTTATTTGCTTTTCCATTTGCTTCCATAGCTATTTGATTAGGTTTTTCATCATCAATATTCCACAAGTTACTTGATGATTTAGTGTTCAATTGCATTAATCCATAGAATTTTCCATCAATATATAAGAGAACAGGATAACTTTGAATTGACCCAAAATTATTAGCAGCAAGTAACTCTTTAGGAGCTGTCGGGTTGTTCATTACAAAATTAGCCTGGATTGCTGCAGATACACTATCACGGAAGGTATATCTTTCATTCCAGTATGATTTAAGAGTGAAGTTGTGCGACTTATAGAAAGTCGGTGCAGGACGCCATTTTTGCTTTTGCTTACCTGCTGGATCAGTAAACGTTTTGAACTTAAATGATTTTTTAACAAAAATCTTTGATGAATCACCTTGCCAAGCAATAGTAGCATAACCAGATTGCTTACGATTGCCATCAATAAAAATGTACGGTACTGTATAATTTCCATCAGCAGTTGCTGCTTGATTAGCTTTTCCACCAAAATTAATAATCGGAAGTTTTATCTGTCTGTCATTAAGTACAGTAATCTGTTGTTGAAGGTTTATAAGCATATCAGATAATGCAGCCGGTGTATTAATAAATTGCTTGTATGGCGGTTTATACGTAGCAGACGTATATGTTCCCTCAATCATCATTTCGTGACGATACTTGATGGTAGTAATCGGCATAATTCCATCTGCTATGTAAGGATAACATCGAATCTCAACATAATCACCAGTGTTAAATTGACCATAAACTTGTGCTTCTGGATTATTAGCCACTGTTGGCGCATTGTTGAAACCAATCTGTGTTGTCTTCCCTTCGCTATCTACCCCCAAGACTTGGCAAGCCCATTTATGATCGCCATTATCGCTCATAAGACTTACAAAGTAAGTGTAGTTTGTGTTTGGCTTCAAATTTGTAAAAGAGTGATAGTTCATACCAAGCCAACCGGTGAATTGTTCTTCAACCCAGTCTTGATGTGAATTAACGTCTAAATTAGCTCCTACGATTTGTACGTCATCAAGCTGTTTTCGATTTGTAATATTGTCAAGTTGTGTCGTGCTTCTTAAAGCTGTAGCAATTCGACCCCCTGCGCTCATATTTGTGAGCGTGTCTTGCTTAGGCGATTCGTCTAACCAGATATTAAAGTTAGTCACACGGATAGTACCAGTGTAGCCAGTTGAGACGGCTTGGAAAACTACGAAATCGTTATTAGTTAACGCTGGTAAATTATAAGTCCCTTCAATCGTATAACTACCACCTGTATACTGTATTCCGCTTAGCGTTAGATACGAGCTCCGGTCTGGATTGCCCGCCAACTGCATTTGAATATATCCAGCTCCCACTGGCTGATCCACTGTATAGGTAACTCGCATATGAACTCGTTGACCAAATAAATTTGTATTAGCCACACGATATTGGTTAACATCATCGGCTGTCCCAGCAAAATTAGTAATTGAGTTCTCACCTTGACCGCCAGTGCCTTTGAAGACAATCGCTTTATCGCCTTTATCAATTGCACTGATATTAGGTGCTGTAATTGTACTAAGATCATCCTGTTCTTTAAGATCAGCTAAGCTGAGATGGTCTAATTGATTCTGTAAGCCTATGAATCCTTGCTGAATTGCTTCAGCTGCCGTCATTTGTGAAACCGTCTTATTTGTTGGCTCGCCTGGATCAGTATAAGAAATACGGAAATTATTAATCGTAATATTCCCAGTATAGTTCACAGAACGTCCTTGGAAAGCTGGCATGTTAGTTGGATCAACTGAAGGCAAAGCAGGTAGGTTCACAACTTGCTTAATAGTATACGTTCCGGCAAACTTCTTTCCATTAAGCGTAAGATAAGTACTCCAGTTAGGAATGCCAAGCTGTGACATCTGAATATAACTATCTTCGGAAAGCGATTGATCAATCGTATACGTTGCTTCCATGAATACTTTTTTGCCGTAAATATTTGCATCATTAACAAAATAATATCTAGTTGCTACAGATGTATCGCCAGAAAAATTAGTAGAAGATACTTCTTCCGATTTCCCATTAGTCTTAAAAACGATAGGCTTATCAGTCCCTGCAACTGCATTAATTCCTTTGACGGGAAGATATTTTAAATTGCTTAAATCTTTGATTGACCCTAAGCTAGGCATTCCAGCTGCCTGATAAACTCCACAGTCCTTCCAGACACCATTATCCCAGATCCACTTATGCCCGGTATCAACCGTAACCATGATCCCCGGTTTCCCATTCGGATACTTAGCTTTCAACGCTGCTTCATTTTCGAACCCCTCAGGCTGTAGATCCATTTGAGAAAGCTTATCTTCAAGTTCAAACTTGCCAGCTTTGTCAGCGAGAGCAGCATCTTGTTGAGCATCCTTCTGTTTTAATGCCGCATAGTTAGCATTCGCATTGACAATGGTCTCCTTCTGACTAATTGCCGTATCTTGCGCATCTTCCCGACCAGGTAAATCAGCAAACCGTCCACGAGCCCCAGCAATCTCACCCTTCAAATCACTAATATCGCCAGCATTGGCATTGGCCTGCTGCTTAGCTTCCTTAGCTGTAGCGGCAGTATCGCCAGACACGTTTGACTTGGCTTGATCGTTCAGATCTTTGATGTCATCAAGCATGGCCTGGCCCTTGTCGTGGAAGCCATGAAGCATCTCTTCCAATCGGCTGTCGTAGGACGTATTGTCCGGGTCAAAGTCAAACTCAATGTTGTTCTTCATGACCGTGATCTTGACGTTGACTGATGAGATCACCTTATTAGTCGCCTTATCAACGATCCGGAACATGGTCTTGTCTGGATCATAGGTCCCGTCAGCCTTGAAGGTGTTGGCCGGGAAGCGGAAGGTCAGATTACCCATATAAAGGTTATCGCCGGGAGTGTCGGTATTGCACGTCCCACCAACATAGATACGCTGTTTATTTGTGTCTTCAGAAATAAATTCAACGTCCTTGCCCCGCATGTCAGTCTGGTTATCACCATAGACGATATGCAAAGGCAGCAGGAGATCATCATCGCCAACCCGTGGGTTAATCACGTCTGACAAGTCGATGATCTGCGTTGACTTCTTCATTAAATCAATTGTTACTCGCATTTTCTACCTCCTACTTGTTGACTGCCCAGGGTGTCCATTCGCCCCAGCCGCCGTTACCACCGCCGGACTTATTACGCATGTAGATCGACGGATCGGTTAACCCACTCACGTTGAAGTAAACCTGGAAAGCGATTGGATACATACCCTTGTTGTTACCAACCTGAAGCAGCAAGCCATACATGCTGATGTTCTCGTTATCCTTGCTGTTATCTAGCATCGGGAAGTTATGCCCTTTACCAACCGTACCTTGAGTGATATACAGCAGGTGAATACCGTTCTCAAGATTGTTAAAGTCAGCATCTGGACCAATCGCGGCTCCATCAAAAATATGGCTAAGCTTATCCATCGTGTCATTCAACTTCTGCAGCATATCCGGCAGGTCAATTGCTGTCCCGTTAACGTTCAATGGGTTAGTCAGGTTCATTCCACCTGCTACTGTTACCGGTTGCTGGAACGTATTCGGCCCAGTAAACACATTAGCCCCGCCGTTAGTAGGAGCTAACCCCGCTCGAACAGCATTGGCATTATCGTCAGTGGCGTTTGCAAGTACACGATTCGAGTTCTCAATGCCCTGCGCAATCGCATTGGCATCTTCCAGCCGCTGATTAATGTCGCCGTTGAACTTCTTGATATTCTCCAGCGCTTCTTTCTTAGCCGCTTCAATCTCAGTGTCATAGTTGCCAGCATTAAAGACCGCCCGTGTAAAGCTGGCCTCGACTTCAAAGTAGCAAGTATTGCTCGACAGCACGCGGTTGTCGTTGGTAATGACCTGCAGATTGAAGTACAGGGTACCAGGCGCCGAGAACGTGGCCGCCGGAATGTTGACGTACACCAGCCCAGCAATCGGGTTGAAGATCTTGTACTCCCCGATCGTCTGCACGCCGGTTCCGTCAGGCTTAGCCGCGTTGAACCGAATATCCGAGATGTTATTAAGGTTAAGCGGCCGATGACCGTAGCCAAGCTGCACCTTCAGCGGCACGTCCTTATCAAGCTGGCAGCCGTTGAAAACCGCCTTCATGTTGTAGTACACCGTCTTCGGCTTATACAGGTCAAGATAGATGATGTCCGGGTTGTTCTCCTGAGTTGGTACATCCACGCTTGTATAGTCCTTTGGTAAGAAAAGATCACTCACTACATTCCACCTCCCGCATTATAAATATCGTCTTGTTTATTTTGACCACGTAGATCATTAATAGCTTTTTCAATAGCCTCAAAGTTCTCAATCATCTGATTTCGCATTTCCTGGCCATCGAGTGAAATATCATCTTTGTGTGGCACCTCAAATGCCATAAAATCACCTTCTTATACAAAAGAGGAGCCGCAATTACGACTCCTCTTTTTCTTTAGCTAAATTACCTTCATCATCGATTGACACCTTCCAAACGGTTCCGTTCGGCGACTTGAGCTTAAAACTATCAAAGACTAGTTCGCTGATACGGCCGGCATCAGTATCTTGATGATAATGCCGGCCATCGGTACCTTCCTGAACTATCCGAGTTACCCCATTGTCAGGTGAATATCCTTTGCCATATTCTCTAGTCTTGCTGTCATACATTGGTTCATCAATAATCGCTCGTTGAGTAACCATATTTGGATTATCGTTGTTATTCATTAATTAAGCTCTCCTGTTCTGGTATTTGAATTGTAGGTATATCAATATCTGTTACTGGCTCCGGTTCAACTGTTTCGGGTTTCTTTGGAGCCTTATGCAATGCAGCATTAGCAGAATCTTCACGTTTGTTCCATTCGTCAACTCCGAAAATCTTGTTTCCAAAAGTAATTGAACTTGATTGCGTGGTATTTTTATCAAGATACTTTGTAAAGCTCTGAATTCTAACATTTACATCTACACCGTATCTATCACGCAAATAGCCATAATTACCTACCGCAATATCATTCTTAATTCCTTGTGACAAACTATCCTTAAATGTTATCCAATCAGTAGTGTATTGTACATCTGGATAATCATGAATTTGCTTTTTCATGGCTTCAATTAAAGTTTTCTGGTCAGTAATTGAATCACTAGTAAATGGATCGGCCCATATCTTACCCCATTTATCATCAGCCGCCATTGGACTATCATACTCACCCTGACAAGTATATTGTGGTTGCTGATTAGCGGTATCAGCAGTTGTATCAGAATCACTAGAATCGTCCGAGCTATCATCACTACCACCACTAACCTTAGCTGCCATTGCAGCATTACGCACTCCAAAAGCAGGTGGCCAAGCACTAATCGCTTGAATGACCGTACCTCGATCAGGATTAGCAGCCATTTCAAGCGTTGTGCTATTAAGTGCAAGTGCCACGTGGTAAGTGCGCCCACGTGCTCCCCAAAAAAGCATGTCGCCTTCTTGATAAGGTGGACCAACTACCTGTCCCTGGTATTCTTCATAAGTTGTTGGCTGGTGCATTGGAATCCCAAAGTGATTGTAAACATAGGCAACGAAACCAGAACAATCCCAACCACTAGGTGTGTTACCACCCCAAACATAGGGACGCCCTGCAAATTGACGGGCAAAAGATGCCACAGAGCCATTACCGCCTGTAGCACCGCTACCACTTCCATCATCAGTTTGTTCAATTTCTTTTCCAGTACCTTTAATTGCGGTTGTAATAGTTGTATAATCTTCGTTTTCCTGAATTTTTGAAGTATTAACACGGTCAATAAAGATAAACGAGTCTTTTTTCCCTTTTTCTTTAACAAGATGAATATTAGTATTGTCAAACCAGTATTCGATATTAAAAGCCTCAGCAATTGTGCTTAAAATATCATCACCGTGTGCATTACCTAGAGAGTCACTACCAAAATCATGATCATCAATAGTATCGTCAATTGAGTATTTGAACTTACTGTCTTTTGTCAGTAAATCCATACAAGCCTTCAACGATTGTTTCCCGGTCACTGTATCATCAATGTACATATCGTGTAGATCGTGTGATATATGAATTGTCGTAATTGCATAAACCCGGTACTGCATACTTGGTACTGGGTTTGACGATGCAATTCGATATTGCTGACCACTCGTCGGGTCGGTAACAATCACTCGAGGCATAATCATTTTTTCGGCTGCTTCATTTTCCTCATCTGCAATAAAGCTAAAATTCAAGGTTGGATAAGACTTTAAGGTATCGGTTAATGCAACATCATACGCTTTTACAACCGTTTCTTTATTAGCTGGAGACCTAATAGGTAAATTAAGCAAATTATCACCTCAATAATAAAAGCGAGTATCAAATTTAATCGTGAAGTTACTTGCTCCATCGATGTGAATTTGATTCTCGCCTGGTTTAAAGTCTAAATAATTATGATCACCAGCGGTATACTGTTGTTCACCGTTTATCACTGGAACCATCCCGTTTATTTGGACGTTATCATTAGCGGTTATTCCTTTACTAATTTTCAATTCTTGATTAGTCGTTTTATTAGTAATAGTTATGCCATTAGGTGCCTCGCCTTTAAAAATAATTGTAGGCGGGTGTTCATCTGCGGTTAACGGAATAACCCCTGCGTTATAAAACGTAAAGTCAGATTGATTAGTAAAAGTATATTTCCAATCATGACTAAATAATTTCATGCCTAATCCAATACCCTTACCGCTATTCTTATCGAATTGCTGAGTAGTAAAAGATGATTCGGCATATCCTGAAGGACAATCGAAGTTAATTTGAACATTTGAAGCACGCCAAAAGCTATTATCACGACTAATTGACACCGGCTCTGCATACACCTTCCAGCGAATATCACTAGCAGCAGAATCATAAATATAAAACGCTTCATCACTCTGCAGCAATCTATTTAATTTCATTCGTTGCAGAAATAAATCATTAGGATCGGTAGCCAAGATGTTAATTGTCACGGGAATAACTAACTGTTGTGCTTGAATAGCCGTTAGCTTAGCTCCATATTTACCAATTTGCTGGTAATTATAGCTGTAGTTAGTTGTAGGTGGATCAAACTTCTTTACACGAAATCCCATCTTATCAAGGTCATAAATAGTACCATCCGATTTTTGAATCATAATTGTACTCAATTACCAAACACCTCCTACAGGTCTTGCATTACCAACGGGAATCGCACCATGAGCACCATTAATATTCATTTCATGGCTTCGAATAGCTTTCCACGTTGGGTACGAAGCATATCCAATTGTCTTTCCATCTAGATTCATAGAGATATGAATATCACCATTTATGCTAGATGGCCGGTTAGCAACCGACCTAGCCGTTTTAACTTGACCAGTACCCTGATTGATAACTGGCACTAAATTGTTAGCGCTATTCTTAGCTGATTCAATCAATTTACTAAGCGTGCCAGCAAAGCCATTCGGGTTAATCTTTGCTCGTGCTTCGATAGCTTCGGCAATGTGACCTTCTGAAGTATCACGAGCTGGATTGACAGCTAATTCTGGTTCGCCCGGAACTTCACCAAAGATGGAGAACTTATCAGCCCAACCACCATTAGCATACCAGTGATGTGATTTCCAAAATGCAGCCGCACCAGGTCCACCACCATAACGACTAACATAGCCTTTCATCCATTTAAGCTGAGTTACGGGATTGGTCCGCCAGTCAGAACCAGCTGATGCCATTTTTGAACCCGGTAAGGCCTGTGGTAATCCATATGCTCCCGACGATGGGTTAGTCGCATTAACACGCCATCCTGATTCATGACTGACAATAAAGTTAATTGCATCAAACCAACTAGCAGGGATTCCGGCACGTCTCATTAGTGCTCTATGATCTCCAGTTAGTGGACCACTCTCAACAGCTTCAAGCTTTTCTTCTGCTTTTTGCAACAAGTTAGTAAACCAGGTTTTAGCATAATGTGGGATTTTATCTCTTGCTCCATTATCAGCAATATCATGCCACATGACTTTCGCTGTGTTAGTACCATGAGTATAGATTTTTACCAAAGTACCTAGCGGATCTTTTAGTGCATCATCAAGAGCATCAAGTTTATCTTCAATCATGTCGGCTAGATTGCCGATCTTAGAGCTGGCGTAATTTAACGCCTTACCAAACCAGTCACCAAAACCGCCTTCAAATCTTGGAATACCAAACATTTTAGCGGTTTCCTTAGCTGGCATAACAGCTTCACCAGGTTGCAAATGAGTTAAAACATTTCGGGCAGTTGGAATTTCAATTCGACCATTGTTTCGGAAAATAGCTTCTCGGTACATTGGTCCTTCTTGATCGTTAACCATCGCAAGCAAATGCTCACCCTGACGACCACCAGTCCCATTAGCTAACTTCTTCATGCGTGGAACACTTACCTTTGCGCCAAAGAATCCGGCTACCTTTTCAAGACCACTAGCGCCAGTATTCCAAAAACCACCAATGGCATTAATACCAGCACTAACAACACCTTTAATAGTGTCCCATACCGCACTAACCTTATCTGAAATAGCATCCCAAATGCTGTCCCAAATGTGTTTAATGCCGTTCATCGCATCATCAATAGCATCTTTCATATCGTCAAATTTATCTTTAACAAATTTCCAGACACCACCAAGAACACGAGTAATTACTCGTTCAACTTCTCGCCAAGTATTTCCTGTACTCTTTGAAACACCGTTCCACACTCGACCAACAATTCTTGAAATTGCGTTAAAGATTCGACTGATAGGCTTATAAAGAGCATTAACAGCTTTTAGAACTGTCCGAGACAGCGAACGCCAAACCTTTGAAGTCGTCTTACTAATAGTATTCCAAGCAGATTGGATTACTTTTCCTGTGACTTTCATTGCCCGCTGAATAGGCTTCTTTATTCGGTCAAAGGCTCTAGTAACAACTTTAATAATTCCTTGCCAAGCTTTTGAGGTTACTTTGCTAATCTTTTTCCAGCCAGCTTCTAGCGTTTTACCAATTGTTTTAACAACACGACTGATTGGCTTTGATAGTTTTTGCCAGGCTTTAATAATTGCTCCTACCATTAGAACGAATGGAGCAATTACTACTAAACCAATTCCCTTAATGATTGTTCCTAGCGTTTTCTTTAATGTGTTAAACACTCGAACAATTGGTTTAGTAATGCCGCTCCAAACCTTACTAATTGGCTTAGCAATCCCTTGAAAGGCTTTACCAACAGTCTTCCCAATCTCCTTAGCTTTACCAGATAAAGATTTGCCTAGTGAAGACATCGCTTTTTCAGCGCCGGATTTCCACTTGCTAATGTTTTTACCAATGGCACCTCCGCCTTTAGCGCCAAACATGCCACCAACAGTAGAACCAATTAAGCTACCAACACCAGCACCGACCGCTGTACCAGCACCCGGAACAATAGAACCTAAGGCTCCGCCAATCCAAGCACCGCCAACACCACCAGCGGCAGTACCACCAGTAGCACCAACAGCACGACCAATTTTTTCATTTCGATTGTGTCGATTAATACCGATTAGCTCTGTCCCACCAGCAAGTAGCGAACCAACAACAGGAATTCGGGAAGCTGTTCGACGAATAATACCACGTTCGCTTGCTTGAATAGCCGCTTTGCCAGCACCATTTTCCATTACAGAAGCCGGACCAGCTACCGCTTGACGTGCCTTAGTAATTCCAAATAAATGGTCAGCTCCACGACCAATCAAACGACCAGTTTTAGTAGCACGATTGGCTTTAAGTCCACCAGTAGCTACTTCTTCAGCGCTTGTAGCTAGAGTTTCACCCCGTGCACCAGCGCCAATTCCTTTCATAACTCCACCAATACCTTTTAGACCTATGATGTCTTTCAAAATACCGTAAAATGTGGTTAAGGCGTCAATGGAATCATAAATTTTTTTAGTTGCGAACAGAGCCATGAAAATTACGGTAAACGCTTTTACAGCACCCTGATGATCCAGTATGGCTTTGAGAATATTATCAAAATCTTCAAGTGCCCCATGAGCACCTTTCGATTGATCACTAGTAAGGCCGAACATTGCAGCAATCGTTTTTATAATATCCGCAAATACTTGCCAGATCGTGCCGCCGATTAAGCCGACTATTTTCCCAAGATTTCCAATCACATCAACGATTGTGTCTTTATGATTACCAACATAATCAAGTACGGCCATTACACCTTTTAAAATGGCTCCAAGTGCTTCACTAAGCAAACTAGCGTATTTAGCTATCATTTTATCTGAGAGAATATCACGCATATCCTCAGATAATTTTTTGCTACCCTTAAATCCTTGGGAGGTAACCTCACCCCATAGCATTTGCCAACGTGACTTAATATACATTGACATACCAGTAAATGAGGTCATCGCTTCCTCAGTAGAGCCTTTATACTTGTTGCTTAAGTAATCAAGAGCTTCTGTGAAGTCTTTAGCCGTTAACTTTCCTTGAGCTGACATCTCATAGAGCTGCTTCATTGACTTACCAGTTGCCTTTTGTAAGGCTTCCCCAAACATTGGGAATCGGTTAATCATGACAGACATATCCTCAGCGTTTGCCTTACCACCGGCGACAATCTTAGCAAATTGTTCACCGGCTTCTGCCAATTGGTCATTGGTCATATGGAGCGTTGAACCTAATCGAATGAAACCATTAGTCCAATCCTTAGTTTCCTTAACACTTGAATGAACGTGATAGAAAGATTGAGCCATGCGGTCAATGGTACTTGCTGCATAGATAGAGTGCTGGGCCATATCATTGATATAGTTAACTAGCACTTTACCATCACGTGGTGCTTCAGTAGTTAAGGCTGACCAAACGGTCCTCATTCGGTCTTGCTCGATATTAAACTGCATACCAGCCTTGGCAGACGCAATCAGACCGTTTTTGATTCCGTTTAGCCCTTGAATTGCCATGCCGCCTAAGAATGTACCAGCCATCACATCTTTTAATCGACTAAATGAGTGACTAGTTTCTTTGGCTTCGGTTTGAAGTTGCCTAAGAGGTAATGAAGCATGATCATTTAACTTAGCTTCGGTAATTACTCGAGCAGGAATCTTACGTAGCAACTCTTCGTAGTTAATTACATCGCCTCTCTGTGCCTTAGCAATTAGCTCGGTTCGTTGTTCCTTAGGAATCTTTCTGAGGAGCTTACCAAAGTTATCAATACCATTTTTCTTAGCATCAGCGATTAACTTCGTCCTAACTTCGTGGGGAATTATTTCAAATTCATGTTTAAATAAACGGATCTTTTCAGTTGCTTCGCTGGTATCAGCATCTACTTTTTGCTTAATCGGTTTATCTAACTCAGAGTCCATCTTTTTATGGGCTTCTTTTGTCCTATCAACCGACTTATTTAGGTTTTCATTAATGCTTTTTTCGGCTTCTTTACCTGTATCTTTACCAATATCTTTTAATAAATTATCAAGATCTTTAGCGGTTTGAGTAGGCTGTTGAGCGTCCAATTTAACATCAATATTGACCGTTCCATCTGCTGACATTTTAAATTCCCCCTTTCGTTAAGATTGCGCCCATGCTTTCAGAGTATTCATAAAGCCCGTGAATTGTTGTTCACGGGCCTTCTCTGTCTTATTCTCATTTAGTTCATAATACTGTTGAGCTTTTAAGGTATCGTTTAACGCTTGACCCTCTAATTTACTAGTGTCACGCATTCTAATCTCAACAATACGTTGAAAGTACGTATTAGGACCTAATCCGGCAAATAATGCCTTAAATTCGTCCCAATGTAACTTGCCTTTTTCTTGAAGTAAGTTAATACCATATTGTTCACGAAAACTTGCGTAAATTGCTTCCGCATCTTGGGTAAATGAATAATATTTTTGTGGCGTTACCGCTTGACCATTACCGTCAACATTAGGCTCTCCTTCATCCCCATATGGCTGTTTGGCGATATACTGATTAATCTTTTGAAATACCGCTATTGCAAAATCAGCATCTTCAGGGGTAAAGCCCATAAACATTTCAAAGGCTACACTAATTTTTTCAGAATCTTCTAAGTTATCATCATCAAGCAGTTCATAAAATTTCAGAACCGTGTCAAATGCAAGGTCAAGTTGATAAGTCTTACCATGATAATTTAACTTATCGACTAAAGACTCTGTTAATGAGAGCATCGTTAATCACGCTTCTTAGTGTAGTGATCACGGACTGCCTTTTTCTTCTTGTTAAAGTTGACTTTCTTTTCACTGTTAACTTCATCATCAATTTTGATAATTTCATGAGCAATAGTACCTAAAGCATAAGTTGATTGATGATAATACTTATATAATCGTACACCCTCACCTTTGCCTAAAACATCATCTAGTGATTTCTTCAGATCACTTAAAGCGTTAGCTAAGGACTTCTTTACTAGCGACTTACGTTCATCTAAACTCATTGAATTAACAAACTTATCTTGTTTCTTGTTCAAGTTTTCCATTGCGGAAAGCATTGTAATTTGAAGATTAGTAAGTTTTTCTTCTAGTGCATCATTAAACACTAGCTTATAGGTCTTACCTCCGATGATTACTTCTCGTTCAGGATTAAATTGAAATTGCTTATCAAGATTAATTACTGACATTTTATGTATCCTCCTATCGTCTCACTTTAACTCGTCTCTGTTTTTACTTAGTTACTACTTATTAGCGCTTGCCGGAACGTACTTCGGCTTGCCATTAAATACAGCTACAAAACTAAATGTTTGCTTAGCGCCCGGTTGACCACCTGCTGGAACAATGTTTGTCAGGGTAACAATCCCGTATACCTGTGAGCCGTCCGCAAAGGTAACTCGCATCAAGGTCTTTAGGTTGTCACCAATTTCTAGCATCTTAGAAGCAATGTAGTCTTGTGCCTTATCACCATATACACGGTGACCAGCAACAGTAAATTGGTAACGCTTAGAGGTAACGTCTGAAGTACCGAAACCTTCACCATCGTAGTATTCATCGTTAGCGGTGGTGTCGTTTTCGGCTGGCGTTAAGTTGTTAATACCAGCTGCCAAACGTGCCCATGCAGCCTTAGTAATATCGTTAACGTTATCTAAACCATCGGTAGCAATTTCAATCTTATTTTGCCAGTTCAGTAAGAATTTACCGATGTTAGTAGGTGCAGTGTCGTCACCTGCTAGAGAGTTGTTATTTGTTCCTGCTGGTTGTGGTTTAATACCAGTATTCGCACTTGCTGAACTTGCCATACTTGGCGTACTTGTTGGAGTTACAGTTCCATCAGCCATAAATTATCCTTCTTTCTTCTTTGCAAAAGTATCAACAGTAATTTTGAAATCAAAAACGTACGTTACCGCTCCAGTGGTATCAGCCATTGTTGGATGCGGTAATGACGCAATCTCTAATTTGCTAAAAATAAAAGAGCCATCTTTTGAAATGACTCTAAAATCGTTATCACCAAGCGCATTAGCAATCTGCCACAGCACTTGATTAATTAATTCTTCATCACTACCTCGCATGATTACTTCCATGAGGTATTGTTCAGTCTTATTGCCGGCATAATCAACTTCAATCACGTTAGAACCCGGTAACATTTGTAAGCGTAACTCTGGATCATGTTTACCGTCCAAGTAGCCAAGCAAACATTTAAGTGGTAAGCCTAGTGAATTAATTGAGTCTTTAACTCGTTCTTTTAAATCCATTAGCGACCTCCTAATAATGAATCAGAGACTTTATTCAGCCACCGATTCATATACAGTGACTTAGCTTTCAAGTCCCAACGCTTAGTTGCCTGTGGGTGTTCTGAGCGAGTGTAGTTAACTACCGGATGACCGTTAATCATTCCATAGAATTGAGCTTTTGAATATGGTTCATCATAAACAATAGTCTGTTTATTCCCGCTAATGTGAGCCGAACCAGCTAAGTGACCTTGCTTGTATGGCACAAACTGGTCCATATCCTGCATGGCTTGATTAGCGACGACATAGTTAGCTTTTTCTAAATTAGCTTGGCTAAATATCTCAGCTAACTTTTTACCGTTGTAACTAACTCGTACACTCATTACAGCACCTCCAGTTCGTATGAATAAACCTTGTTATTATAAGGCTCTCGATTATCCACAATGTTAGTAATCGTGTAATCTCTTCCCTCAAAAGTGAGATGGGTACCAATCCAATCCGGTGTAATCTTCGGCAATGGTTCTGAAATTTGAGCAAATAAAAAGACAATCGCATTTGCTGTGATTGTCCGGCTGTTACTCGAACCTGAATAAATCGTCTGTGGTTGAACCAACACGTTATTGATTGTTCGTTCCACAGTCTTTTGCTTCCCGTAATCGTCTTCTTCACCAGTTGGTACTTGAAGTACGATGGATTGATTACACATCTTTTTAGGAATGCGTGGCAACATACCAATCACTCCCTCGACCACGATAAAGCAAACCATAATGAGCTAACAAACGGTAAGCTTCAGGACAAACACCATGAATCATTCCGTTTGTTGATGCATGGTTAGTTGGTTGTAAAGACAGCCGACCAATAGAAATGCTATTGAAGTCATCCCCGTTAACATATGAGGAGGTAATCCCCGTTTCAACAATGAAATCAATTTGTTCACAGATAGCTGCTTTATAAGCATCTACCCGCTTTAAATTCTTATCTTGGCTAATATCGTGATCGTTATAGTAGTAATCAATCACGCCATCAATCGCTCGCTGAGCTTGTTTCTCAGCTAAATCAAAATCAGAAGGAGATTTAAGCTCTGTATAGCCTAAATCTGAATATTCACTAAAAGTTAGGTGCACCGGATAAGCCATTACTTACCACCACCGTTAACTACATTGAGTAAATCATCCTTGCTCATCGTTGAGGTATAAGACAAGCCGTGAGCGTCCATATAAGCCTTAATTTGATCTACCGTTTGAGCAGTCGTCGGCTTCACGCTACCTTTTGGATCAAAAGCTGGGGCCGATTCCCCGCCTTGATTAGATGGTGAAACCTTTGTCGTTCCACTATCAGTTGACGGGGTTACGCTTTTGGGGAAGCTGCTACATAAATAGCTTTCTTGGCGTTATCAAATACTAGAATATCGTAGTATGACAATCCCTTAATAGTTGTCCGATAACCAGAACGGTCAGTAGAAGCATCAAGAACATCAACAGTATCGTACTTAACAATAGGCGCTAATGCATAAAGTGGTACTGCCATAAAGTTAACGTTATCAGAAATAGTTAGTCCTTGAATCCGGTCCTTGGCACAAGTAAGAATTGGAACACCACCATCAAGTTGACCTACCCGACGGTCAATCCCGTTAATTTGCTGAGTGTTAGTAGAGAAGTTTTTAGTAACACCCTTAGCGTTCTTTAATGCCCGGTAATAACCAGCAGAAGCAAAGATAACATAACCGCCAGGAATTTCATTATCAATCATGTATTGTTCAAGGTCATCATAGGCATCAAGAGCATTATCGCTAGTGATTGTGTCAGTAACTAACTTTCCACCGTTCTTAGCGGTGTCATAAATCTTTTGAGCAGCGAACTTGTCACGATGAGGAACAGTAATTAACCGTTGATGTTCACGAACAACGTTAGCCACTTGGTAGGCACCATTTTCGCTCATATCAAGTTGATCAAGGTCATAACCAATCCAATCTTCTTGGGTGAGGTCAAACGTTTCCTTTTCAACGTTTACATTATGACGAGTATTATCACCATTCCGGTTATACTTTTCAGCTTCAACAAATCCTGAAAGCTTGTTTACTCGTACGGTGTGAACTCCGGTAAAATCAGCAGCAGTAATTGATTTAGCACCACCAGTTAATGGTTGCCAAATTTGAGAATCAGCTGCAAATTGTTCATCAATTGCATTTAAGTCTTTTTGATCTAGTGCAAGCATTTATTTTTCCTTCTTTCTTTAATCCTTAGCTTCTTGCATCCGTTGAGCGATATTATTCACGATGTCATCACTACCAGAATTACCATCATTGCCGTTATTAAATTCATTGCTTAATGAAATATTCGGTTTAGGCTGTTCAGCGTCAAACAGATAACTATTATCTTTCTTAACGGCATCAATTTGTTCTGATAAGCCGGTCAATGAACCATCTTTATTCACGCTCACTTTATCAGTGTCGATTAATGGAAGCACGGTCTTAATGTTCTTCGCTTTGGCATCACGCAATGCACCCTCGATTTTGAAACTCTTACTTTGGCTTGCTAGTTGGTCTTGGTACTTTTGTGTTGCTGTTTTGTTGTCCTCTTGTAACTGCTTAATCTGGTCCTTTAATGCATCGTTATCCTTAACAGACTTCTTCAAGTCGTTTAACTGATTGTCACGGTCAGCAATTTGTGATTGCAAACCATCACGTTCATTAGTTAAGCTTGTAATCTTTTCATTCAATGCATTAATATCTTTTCCATTTTGGCTCATTACAAAATTAATCTGAGTCTCATTAAGTCCTTGTTCCTTTAAATCGTCACGCTTCATTGCGATCTCTCCTTTACGTTAGTTGTTTACGGAGTTACGAACTCCGAGAATTGATTGCATAACAAAAGAGCCTTTTAACGACTTGCTCAGGTCAAATACTAATTAACTATCTTTTCTCTGTTGTAATCACGGGTAAGAATCGGCGTTTTATGATTTTCGTTCGTTTGCTTGATAAAATCTCGCATATTCGCCTGTCGTGCCCGTATCAGTGTTTTACACTTAGTTACTTGTTCTTCATCGCCGAGTTCTTTAGCAGCTACTAGGCGATGTTTAGCGTCTCTGATAGCCCGTTCACGTGCTCGCTGTTTCTGAACTATCTTCCCGTTCTTAATCGCCTTTTCGGGGTCATACTGCGGTTGGTGGTTCTCGTTAACGCCTGGAACAAACGGAAATAGCCGGTGACGGCAATTAATACCCTGCGTGCCACTTGGCTCACCATAGCCGTGATTGTAAATACTATCGTATTTATCGTTAAAATTGGGGCTTTCAGGTGGAACAATATTAACCACGTGTCCTTGAATATAAGCACAAGCCGGCCGACTATTCGGATGGCTACTCATCAATGCTAAGTGCATATCAAAGTCCTTCATCCTGCTAAGTCGTAAGTCATTGTAAGTCCGATTAACTGTCGTATTGATTACCATTCGAGAATATCCCTCAATGCTCCAGTTATGACCAGCTTTATCAACAAGTCTTGTAGGTAAGCCACGATCAACTGCACGATAGACCGCACTTTCGACAGCTTTCTGGTGAGTCATTAGACCAGACACCGTTGATAATGTTGATTCAGTAAGTATCTGACGATATACCCTTGTCGTTGCCGTAGCTCCGTAGTTACGACTGATTAATGATTCATTAATGTTATTGTTCAAGTCAGTCCAAGTCTGGCTTACAACAGCTGTGAGAGCGTTCTGGGTATCACTTGATACCGGCTCGCTTCTGCCAGTTGCATCTTGCAACTCACCATCAACTTCATCAATAACTTTAAGACCGTGAAACTTGATTAAGTCTTTAATCGCATCCTCACTTAAGCCGTCAGCGTGTGCCATTAGCTTCATCGTTTGTTGGTTAAGCTTCCCCATCTCGGCTAATTGCTTAGCTTGCCAAGTAACAACATCATCCTTACTAACGTGTTTGTAATCTCCAGCTTTTAACGTGTCGATAATCGTGTTAAATATCTGTGATTGCAATTGTTCATAAAGGTCAATGATTTTATTACCGGCTTTTTGGAAGTCGTCACGTGCGGTCATGATTAATCAGCTCCTACATCATTGTCACCATCAGGACTCTTGCCTTCCTCAAAGCTGTTAGGCGTGTACTCCGGTTGCTCCTTTTGAACTTGTTGAAGCCATTGTTGAGCATCCTCTTCGCTTAGTCCCTCGTTACGAATCAAGAACTGCAATTTAGGCATAACACCAGCCGCAACAAGTGCTAAGTCGTTGGTTTGTTGCTTATCTTTATCAACGAAAACGCCATCGTCAAAATGAACGTTTAATCCTAATTCATCATCAGCATTAAACTTGCACCTTGCTTGCCCATCGCTGAAAAACTCTGGTGTACTAGCAACTTCTAAAATAGCTATAACTAATTGATTAAGAAACAGCTCAACTTGTGTCAGATAGCTCGACCGTGTTTGATAAGTAGTTGAATTTTCGCTAACAATTTCAGTAGCAGTTTTGACCGACTGACCATCAAACGAGAATGTGCCAGCACTAAATCCGGTCTGCTCTTCAAACTCACGTAAGAAGTAATCAATAGCTTCCTTATATTGCTGAGTTCGAATATCACTAGTTAAATCGGTAATATTCATATTGTCAGCATCCCCATAGAACTGTTCATACACATCCATGTCGGGGTCAAACATGAGCGGATGTGTTTCATCATCATTAGTAATATTGCCGAATTTGTTACCCGGTCTTAGCATTTCAGCAGGAACCGCAATACGGCGTTTCCCCATTTTGATTTCATGTACAAACTCATCATGAGTAGTGTTAATCGCATTAATAATGTTCTTTGAATTATCAACAATCCCCATACCAAGCGGGCTATCGAGGTCTTTGTTATTAGCTCCCGGTGTACGGAAGTAAGCAAACAAAGGCTTTTTAATAATCCCGTTATTAAAAGTGATAGTTGGCTGCATCTTTGGATAGAGGGTGCTAAGCGGTACAGACTGACCGACAACATCTCGTTCAGTTGAGCGATACAGTTCGTTGGTAATTTGATAGGTATTGGTGTCTAGCCATTGGTGGAACTCTAGCAGAGTGTAATAAACTAATTGCTTATTCTCGGTTCGAGCTGAACGACTGGCAAAAACACATTCACTAATATTGTCAGTATTGCTATGTAACGGATAAAACTGATCCGCATTAGCCCAGGCAATGCGAATATTATCTTGATCGTCAACATAAGGACGTGCGGCTAATCCACCTAGTGCAACACCTGTTTCCAAATGCTGCTCAAATTGCAAATTGAAATGGTTATCGTCGATAATCTGGCTGAGCAATTCATCGTTAGCATGATCCTTTAACGATATTTCGCACTGTTCGTTAAAGATGATTGAAGCTAGTCGTTTAGCTGATAACTTAGTGATGTTTAGCGTATTCATTTTACGGTGTCGCTTATGCCCATAACTGTTTCGGTACCAGACGACAGGTAAGTCATCACGATAATACTTTTTAGCTTCTTGAATACGAGTGTATTCTGATTCAGCAATTGCTACCCGTTCATCATCAGTGATTTTAGTTAAGCTCTTAGTCATACCTAACTTAGTGCCTCCTTTCCATATAAGATTCTTCAGTGTTGTTAGAAAGCTCATCTTGTCACCTCCTACCACTTCAAACCAAAGTCACGTTCATTATCAACACATAGGTACATAAAACTATCACATGTGTGATCATCTTCCTTAATGACTTTAGGATCATCACTTTGTAACGTATTCTCATCCCACTGGTACTTTTGATGTTCTGCAATAAAGATTTCATTTTCAGGACGTTTCAGATAATAAAAACGACCTTGTGCTAGTAAATCTTGCACTCGGTCGATCATATCTACCTTTTTTAGCTTATTAACTTTGTGCCAGTGAATACCGTAATCATTATAGAACTGATTATCTAACGCCCCTTCTGCTGAGTCGATAGTCATGCGTGTAGGCTGTTTTCCTATCCATTCGGTAACTTTATCAATAAACGACTTCAAATCCTTAGACAGCTCACTAGGTGGCTTCTTGTGGGTCTTCCCCTGTGGACTGTAGTAATAAGTGTCAAGCAATATCAAATTACCCTTTTTAGTTAATCCATAAGCCCCACAAGTGGTTGCCGAAACTTCATGCCCTGTATCAACAGAATAATAAACATTAGTGATGTAATCATCTGTGGGTAATTTATCAATAGCTTGGAAGTTATCCATGTTGTAGATATTAGTTCCAAGCCCGATAACTTCCCCAAGATACATCCAACGGTAATAGTCATAATTATTTTGCTTAACGGTATTGATTTCATCAATGTAATCTTGTGACAAGATGTTGGGAAGTGTAACGTCTTTATATGTAGAATGATCGACAAGCCAATTAGGCATCCCTTCTCGTTGTGTAACCCATTCGTTAATCCATTCATAAGGATTTTTAGGTGGGTTGTAGCTGTAATATGTAACAACGTGAGCGCCAGGTGGTAGTTGCTTACGAGTAAACGAAGCTCGTACCATATCAACCTCTTGCCAAGAATCAAACTCAGCTAATTCTTCAAACCAAAGATAACGTACATATCCATGCGCTATTATCATTGATTTTAGCTTTTGTGGGTCATCAACTCCGCTAAAATAGAAAGCCGTTCCGTTGCGCTTATCAACAATTCGATACGGTGATTTTTTGAACTCAAAAAGGCTATCTACATGCAACATGTAAATGGCCCATTTAATCTGTTCGTAAACCGACAACTCAATCGTATTGGCAACCTTACGCATAATTAAAACGTTAGCTTGTGAATCCTGTAAAAAATCCATCACTAATTGAATACTAATTACAGAAGACTTAGTAGATCCACGTCCACCTTTTAGGACCTTGTTTAGACAATGAGAAAACAGTACCCGATCAAAATGGGGGCATATTATATTATCAGCATTAATTGTTATTTGCTTCTTCATTCCCTATGCTCCTATCATTTCTAACTATATTGATTGTTAAGTCATCGGCTACATCATTACTCAATTGTTGAGCTTTCTGCTCTGCAATGTCCGCTTCTGCATTTAGTTTTCTTAATTCTGCTTGAATCATTGGGTCACTAAGTGGATAACGCTTCATTAGCTCCTTGGCCGCAGCTAATCTGTCCTTAAAGCTTGGCTTTTTCTCAACAGTAATAACATCATCACCAGCTGGCAACGCAACTTCTTCTGTCTCTTCCTCACGCAACACTCGAGTATAAAATTGAAGCACCTCTTTAGCATCTGCAATCTTATGCGATTCGATTTCAGCCATTTTAGCGTCAATATAGGATTTAATGTCAGGTTTTGTCAGGTTCTCTTGACCAATCGAACGGACTGTTTTAGGTGAATATCCGGCTTTAATCGCAGATTGTGTGGCGTTACCACTCTTAATATACTCATCGGCAAATAGCCGTTGCTTTGCTGTTAATTTCATGGCATATCACCACACCACCTTTCTTTTAGTGCAAACAAAAAGACGGTAGCCATTGCTATCGCCTTAATTATTCAGTCGCTCTTGTATCATTTCTTGCAGTTCTTTCAAATCATCATCATCAGCTAAATCACGGATAAACTTACGCGCATAAGACCGATAACGATATATCCGTTGTTTGTCCTTGTTCTTATCGTTCCACTTCTTATTAGCCTTCAGTTGAGCTTCACTAACCATAATGTCGACCTTCTCACGTTAATATGGTATACTGAATATGCAAAAAGCCAAGAGGCTCCATCTCTTGACTTCTTGCGTTCCGGAAATAAAGCTAACCTGCTAACCGCTATTTGCGATTAGCTTTTTTTATTATCGCATAAGCCTTAGCGAAGTTAATCGCGGCTACCGACAATAACCAAATTGTCAGTGCGATAACATGGCAGCCTCTCTTTCCGGAGTACTTTTATTTCCATCAGTATCATCCCCTTTCCGGATTCAGGGAATCACTTCCGGAACGTTGTAGTCTTTCGGGCGTCCCTTACTTGACTACATCTATATTATACATTATTAACGTATAGATAACAACAAAATATTGAAAGAAATCTATCTATTTTTATGTACTTTAAAAGCTGGCAAGCGTTGACCTGTCAGCTTTTTCTTTTGCTTCATATGTCTATCTGCTCTACACAGCATTTGATACTCTTGTTTGCTTGCTACTAATCCGAATCGTTTAGTCTGAAACATTAAGCACAGTACCTCGCAAAATCAATCTGTTTTGTTTTCAAGGCTTCTCGTGCCATTACTTGTGCTTCTGGATTGCCAGCAACCACTTCTTTAAGTACATCCTTGTAAAGGTCATCCTCCATCTCGTGAGCCATTTCAAAATCACCTTTGCAGTCATTAATATCTCTTACCATGTTTTCCACTTCAGAAAGTGTCATATGTATTCCTCCAAACAAAAAAGCCAGCCGTTAAGCTGACTTAAAAATATTTAACTTGAATAAAAGAGATAAAAATACCTAAGACTAAAAATATCAACAATGCTTTCACATAATCATTCACATATATCAACCCATTTCATTCAAAACTATATAGATTAGCTTCAATATTAGCTCTCTCATATTTAATAGCTGGTTAAAGAAATTATGCATATCTTCGTTATTAAAGTTTTCATTTACTTGTTTTCGTCCCAGCATTCCTTTCTGTATCTTAACATGAGCTAGATAGTTCATACTCTTTTCAATTTTATTTCCGTAATGCTTTAAAAGCTTTAAGTTTTCTTCAAACGTAACTACTTCACTAGGTCTTACTGCACGTACCAAAGACTCAGTAGTTCCAATACTATGCATTACTAAATGCAATTGGTTTATCAAATCGCCAGCAGAGACCATAATTGATTCACTTGAGCCGTTACTTTTAAAATACCTATGAATACACTCCGAGACAACATTCGTATCACTTAATGCTTTCTCATATAGTTGTTCTCTATTTTCAAGTTCTCGAAGACAAAACTGCAGTTTATATGCTTTATTTTGAACTTCGGCATTATAATCCTTCGCTATCCTAAGTTGCTCGCGAGCCTCTTTCTTATCTTTTTCAGAACGCCTTGCAGCAGTTTTTACTGCTAAATACCAGGCAACTATTGAAGGAGCTAATGTCTTGAATAGCTCCCAAAAAAGTTTTAACCAGTTTATATCCATCATATACATCACCGATAATATAATACAAAAAGCCCAGTCGTTTGACTAGGCTTGGGTGATATATATGTGTGCCCGGCTTTCCACACCAGACACGCTCCAGCAAACGTGTTGCATTCACACCAATATATAGAATCAAATATATTTTTGTGGTGCTTGCTGAAGCTCGTAAGCAATCGAGTTGACGTGTTTAAGATTATAGTAGTTATTCTTAATGATTGCTTACTATGCTAGAGGGTGGAGTCGAACCACCGCTGTGCGCAGGCTTCCGTTGAATCGCATAAAATTTCCACCTGTGCCCTGCCGAGGACCATAGCACGAAGCACTGTTAATATCAAAAGAGGAGGCTTAACATCTCCTTTAATTGATTGTGCTTCAATATGGAAGGCATAAGACGATTGAGGTGCTAGCTTCACCTCCAGATATATATTGCCTTCCAAAGTGAACACTGGGAACTGCCCCCACAAGCGTTGTCGCTTGGTGTCTACTTTCGCGCATTCACATAATCAGAACTAATTAACTACCGCACCCGGTCGTAGTTTTCCGCCTACTCCTGTAACGGACGTTAGTGTTCTGAATAGTTGTAATCTTCTAGCCGTTGAGTTAGATTACGTACTCTTCTGCTGATAACAGCACGGCTACCGTGAGACTAGCAGAGACGGTATAACACAGGGAGTATTTATGAAATCGTATCAGTACATTACATGTAAAAATTGGATTAATTAGTACCTAGTCTCAATGCGTAACTATGGTCATCTGCCACCATGTCGTCGGCTTGGTTACCGGATTTACGCAACAATTAACAGAGATCCTGAGTTGCTGGTAGTAACTCGTCTACTCCTCTGCCAAAGAATCCGTATTATTAAGCAGTTTAAGGACGTGAATGCTGAAGTCATTCGTGCTCGGGTCACAAAGTATTTGGTAATTGTGAGTTCAATTAATTTTTTGAACAATACCATAATAACCTCATATATCCACCAAAACCGGTCAAATACCGGCAGATTCCGGACAAAAACCGGCAAAAACCGGACAACTTCATTTCATGACACGAACTGAGTCGTCAGGACACATCAACGCACCTTCCCATAACGCTTGGTCTTGAAGTCTTCTGTACTGCCTATCGTCCATATAGGTATTATATTGCTCGTTAATGTAATTCATCGTTCTAATTGCTGACCAGCCCTTAATGAAGCGATGAAGCAAAATATCACCTAAAATTTCCTCGTCCTCCCCCACAGTCATTAAGTTATTGCAACAGTTAACCCGCTCTCGCCATTGATATTCTGCTTCAGCGTGATTAACAAACTTCTGGTCCGGGTCATGAGGCGTTCCATCGTTCGGCTGTCCGTCCATGCTTGGTGACTTAACCCCAGGAAAGTTTTGCATTGCTTTAAGCTTGTACTTTTTCCATTCTCTTAGATACTCCTTAAATGCTTCCTTAGTGGCTTCTTTATCCAAATTACCAAATACGCTGTCAACCACGCTCTACACCCCTCGTCCCTTGTGATATAATTGATTTGCTTTAATTAATATCTCAAGGGCGCTCTCACGGTAGAGCGTCTTTTTATTTGGAGGAACAAAATGAACACAATCATTATTTCAATAATTTCATTAATAATTTCCGGATTATCAGCTACCGTTGCAATTCTTTCCTTTACATCTAACAAAGCTGAATTGATCTTTTTCCGTGATGATGATTTAGAACCACTAGCCATTATCAAATCCGAGATTTTTGCAAGATACAAAGATGATAATGGCAAAGAAAAGCAAATTCCCTTTCCTAATGGAATTCTCTATCATATACAGGTTTTCAATCCTTCCCCACAAGATATCGCATATTTTCATATGGAATTTATTGTGGATAAAGAAATTCATAAAGATGTTTGGACTCTTAAAACACTTGGATGGGCTACTGATAGAGCAAAAATTGTTATGAACGACTTAATACATGGCCCAGGAGAAATTTTCATACCTTCTGCTCCTCAAGGAGTATTTAAAGCGCACTCTTTCACTCCTCTTTACCTATTTGTAACTACTGATGGGTCACCATTTCCTAAGCAACTGTCCTTTCAATTTAAGTATGCCGTAAGAAGTTTTCCATATTTTGGAAAAAAGCATCGTTATAAATCGTTCAGAAGAGACTTAGATCTTTCTAACGTTGAATTAGGAATGAAATCAAAGCAAGAAGCAATGAAACAATTGACATTGCCAGTGCAAAAATTGCCAAAGTCAAAACAAACACCACCTTATGGCAAACGACGGAAACGTAACCGCCGTAAGAAATGATATAATTTATTTGAGTATGCGTGCCATGAGTGGTGCGTTTTTTATTTATCCGAAAATTATATGAAATGCAGACGTCCAGATCTTTATAGCCAACCATGTAAGCCCACCAATAATAGTTAATGCTCCAGCCCACATCATTACCTGCCCAAGTATGAAACTCGTAATATCACTAATCTTTTTCCCAATCATTCTTTTTCTCCTGTCGTTTTAATTCATTTTCTTTCCGTCGTTCCCGCTTCTTCCGGAGACGGCTTTTTTGCTTCTTTTTCTTTGACTTCATTTACTTACTCCCAACTATATCTCGAATGTCGTAATTAATACTGTGGTAAACGTTGTAATGGTCGTACTGAACATTACCCGTTCGCTTATAATGCTTAACGTTTCCGTGCCTATCTCGTTTAGCATGCTTATCCAAGACACTATTACTTGATAAGCCTAAGATAGCCATCTTGAAATCATGCGTTCGTGGAACTACCAGCTCAACTATGTTTCCCGTTTGGTGCTGATAGAACTCAATGCGTTCTCGGGCATCTCTGGTCATACCGTTAGGCTTGAGTGATGACTTCACGTCATAGATGTGTAACCACTCGCCAGAATCGCTTTGAATGACAAAATCAGGCGTATATCCCTTTGCCCGCATAAAGACCCCATGATTCTTATAGCGCTCATACAGAAGTGCTGAGGGGTGAAATAAAAATCGTTTCCCACTCGGCTTAATAAAGCGCTGATAGAATTGTGCCTCGACCTTAGAATCGAACTTCATTCCATCAAGTTCAATCTTATTCCCTCGGTAAATCATTTAATACCTCTCTCACTGTTTTCCCAAAGTATTTCACTTGTGCTTAATCCTTTCGTGTGTATCGTCAACTTTAATCGTGGTTACTACTCCCAGCACGAAGCCGACTGCTCCAGCCCCGATTGCCGTGATTGCTAGTAAGTCATATATGCTCATGATTTCCACTTCCACATCACGAAACTGGTAATTGCAATTCCCACAATAGTGATGGCTACTTCAAGCGCAATTAGACTTGCCGCTAGCACTTTGGGATTCGGATTTTTAATCAATTGGATTGCAAGAACAAACACTAAAAATAAAGCTCCACTAGCCATTAACCCCATTCCAAATCCATGTAAAACTTCCATTCAGTCCACCCTCTCATAAGTCCGTTCAAAAGTATATTCATTCATTACGATGTGGTCATCGTTATCACAAGTAATAATCCAATCGTTTTCCCACAGATCTAGTAACCCTCTTCTGGTTGGTAAAAGCCACTTAACGTCTCGATAATATACTGGCACTAATTTTGACTTATCAATGATTTTATATTTCTTTATCATTTCATCTGAGCCATCAAACTGTTCAGCTTCAATTAAGGCCGTTTTTCTGTATTTGTGTAACATTATTAAGCCCCCTCATTAAGAACATATCCAGACGCCAGCGCCAGAGCTTCGTCAGCCAGTTGGTGAAGTTCCATGATGCAACCACCATCGAAAGCACATGGGTCTGATTCGTCATAGTAAATTTCATCTAATTCAGCTTGTTTCTTACGTAATTCATCGAGTTTTTCGTTATATTCTTTTGTTGTCATTACTCTTCTCCATCACTTAAGTCCACGTCATAGCTATCAACAATAGCGTCTATCATTTGTTGCTGTTTTTTGTTCTTAACCAAGATTCTAAGTAGCAAAGTTAAAGCAACAGCACACTGTATACCGTTGTATTTTCGACCTGCTTTTTGGAACTTCTTGATAACTTGATTGATCGTTTCGGGTTCTAAATTAGCGTCTTTCATCATTTCTTCAACAGTCATCATTACTCTTCCTCCCCTACTAAACCATTTTCTAAGATTTGCTTAACTAGGACCAAAGCTCCTTGAGCAACAGCTTTTGAATTTTCAAGAGCTTCAATCGGATTATCGGGCATATCACATAAACTATTAACTAGATCTTTATAGATACTTTCTACATCACTTTTATTCATTATTCTTCCTCCACCGGTTCCTTCATGGCATCAATCAGATCTACTTTATCTGGGTAGCACTTTTTGAGTTCTTCGATGTCTGATTCAGTAAAGATCGAGTCATTATACTTTTGCGTTGAAAGTCCCCAGAGGCCATCGTTAATACATAAATAGTTCTTGTAACCACTATTATCTGGTAATAACGCAAGACGGTACTTCTTTTCCGAGAAGCGTTCCTTGATGGGCGTATGCAGGAATTCCTCAATCAATGCTGATAAGTATTCACGATCTGGCTTTTTCCAATACAAGCTGTTACTTGTTGCCCAAGTATCTATTTCAATGAAATTTGTTGCATCTTCAGGAATATTGAAAATTCCTATATTGTTTGGTGTGCCGATTACAATACCTTCAGCGGTTTTCTTAGCCCGCATTCCATCACGCTCATTCACTTTTTCGATAAATTCATCAATCTTCATCATTACCATCCCTCTCTCATTCGTCCTGCAATGAACGCTAAAATAATCACTAGCACTACTGGTAGCAGCACCCAACCACCGGCAAATTTCATCGTTACCAATGCAATTAGTGCTATTGCGAACCAGATAAACGCATATACTACTGAATCCATTTCTTTCTATCACTCCTAAATTCATCTAAGCTGACGTTAAGCGCATCAGCTATTTTTTCCATGTTATTAAATGTCGGCTCAACACCATTGTTCTTGTAAGAAAGAAGTGTCGAGTTTGGTATATTTGTTAATTTTGACAAACGATATATCGACATCGACTGTTTATTTAATGTATTCTGTACTGTTTCCCACAACATCTTGTTTCATCTGCTTCCTTATATCAATATCTTGTGGTATAGTTATTAAGTGTCTAAATTATAGTGAAGAGGGGCGAATCGTGAATAATAACACTTACAACATTGTTGCAATCAGAACTAAGTACTCGTTTTCAGATACTGCAGATGACATAATCGCTGTTAAACTAGACTTTGGTTATGTTGAATCAGTACCGAACGTTGTATCAAGTATTGACTTTGGTTCTACTTACTACTACACAGATAATCTTGGTATTAAGTCGGAAGTTGAAAGCGTCCATCCGCAATATGGTGCTCCATATATCCGTACCAAAGCTAACTACACAACTAAAGATAATCTGCTTAGTTTGCCACGATTTTAGCTTTATTGGTCTCCTTTCGAGGGGACCTTTTTTATTACAAAATCATATTCTTGTAAGTCGTCCCGGTTAGAACGGCGAACCTCATTTAATTCATATTCCCCAACTAATAAACGCTGAATCATTTGTAATAAAATTTCTTTCTTAGTCATCACTTCAACTCCTAATCGTACGGCTCACACTCACTCGCCTTGACGTCTGTAACACTTTTGCCTCCGTAATCAGGCTCTAGAGTGTAAGTGTTATTCAAATGATTTACTTCTAAGACATGATAATGCTCGCCTTGATAAGTTACCCGGCCACCAAAAAGGTAGCGTTCCATCATCTCTTTATCAGTCAACTTAGTTTCTCGACTTTCACTTCACACGAATAGCGAACATCTGCCCATCTTCAACCACCTGTGCGGTCTGCTTCAACTTATTAACGCTGATAATCTCGCATAGCTTACCGTCGTAATGAACGTTAGCACCAGCGTTGTATAAGGCTTCTAGTCGTTCAAACTTCATACGCATTTCTCCTTGCCATCTCGGCGCACTCATGCTTAATCCGGATTGCTTCATCGAGCTTCTTTTTCCCAACAGGCTCACTCAACAAGCTTTCAAACTTCTTTCGGTCAAACGGTACTTGGTATTCTTCGCCTCGTTCATCAAGACACCCAAGATAATACACAGCTACCCGCAGGTTCGACTTAACAGACCCGCTAGCCTTGTAGTAGACAATGCCGCCATCACCGACAAATTTATCTTGTGGTAAAACTTCTAGTCGCTTAATCGTTGACGCCCACTTTTTTCTAACTGCCGTTATCATGTATCACACCTCACTTTGGTATTGGTTCCATACTGTCATCTGGCATTACATAGCCATGTTGAATACGTGGGTCAGCTTTTTTAACTGGCTTAGGCTCTTTTTGGTTAAACCAATCTGGCGTAGGTTCTTTAGACTTGTGCTTCGGTATTTCTTCGTTCAAATACCCCTCAATTTTAGATACTCTAAACAATGTTTCTGGTCGTAAGTAGTTGTCCCCAAGTTGACCGTTACTAAAGGTCTTTCCGTGCCATTGAGCATACTTAACGTCAATGATGTGCTTAAGGTCATCAACGGTGTAGCCATCTTTCAGACGAGGGTCAATTACTCGCTTATTGCCATCAGCGTTAGGTTTGAACCGTTTACCCGTTTTCTTATTCAGATAATCAATAACTTCTTTCCGCTGTGCGGATAGGTGGGGTGGCTGTGCCGACCCTTTATTACTCTTATCTGTATTATTATCTTGTATTACTCTATATGTATTATTACCTTCACAATTTTCTAAATACCCCCCTTTAGTTTTCTTAATAGGTGATTTAGTTTTCTTAATACCCCCATTTAATTTATTAACTACCCTAATTAATCTACTAACTACCTGCTTACCATTCTTTTCATAAGAAATTTGGAGGTATCCCCTATCACTTAATGAGTTAATTATTTGTGATACTCGACTAGCGGTCATTCCAAAGAATTCTGCAAAGTGATTATTACTTGCATAACATCCATTATCTCCGTCAAGGCTTTCTATCTCTGCCATGAAAGCAACCTCGACTATTGATAGGCTTTCATCTAGCCAGTATTTTTTAGGAATCCAAACGCCATTGAATGCTCTGTTAACGTTTTTAACCTTGCGTTTCGGCATGATCTGTCCTCCCTAGATGAAGTTCTTTGGCTAGCTCGGGCGTTACCTTGATCGGCTTTAAGTGGTATCTCTGCATAAAACTCTTGATTCCCATTGCGTGCCTAATTGTGTGGTGTACCCGACATAGCGGTTCAATATACATTCCAGTGTGATTGATTGTGTTTCGATTACGTCCCATTCCAACGGTTGTTACATGGTCAATATCCGCATGTTCTTTTAAGCAGATAGCACAGCGTTTGTGCCGTATACACATAGCAACTCGTGGGAAGTCGCTTGGCAGTGAATCCCAGATTTTAGTTCTAAATGGAATATCTTCGTGGAACATAAAATCTAAGATAGTTGTAATCATGTAACTAGCGGTCGTAATGGAACAGTTCGACAAGCTAAATGGTTCAACGTTGAAAATTCCTTCAACCATGCTTTTGAAGTACGCCTTGGCTTCCTCCGGAACATATCCGGTATAAGCACAGAAGTCATTCATCAAAGCATAGATTTTCTTACGTTGGTCTGGTGTGATATGCCGGCCATCTTCGACTGACAGCTCGACTGTGGGCTATTTCCCATTTGCTAGGGTAGTTAACCGGCTTACAGTTAACTCGTCATCTAGCTCAACCTGAACCGTATTACCGGAAACACTAATCAACTTGCCGTACAATCACATCACCCCGCTTGTTGCTGTTTCTTTTGATTCTCCATTTGAATTTGCTTATACATGGCAGTTGCTCCAGCTAACAAGGTACCATCTGGATTTTCTTTATATGCAGGTTCGTTTTTGTACTGTTCAACTAATGCTGACTTAACTTCAGTCGCTGTTGTTCCCTGCTCTTCAGCCAAAATATTAAGAGCTTTATCAAGTCTATCTTTCACTTGTTGTTTTTCAGCTTGTTTCTTAGCTTCTGCCTGCTTCTTGTCATTCTCTGAAAGGTCACCCATTGGTAAGTCTTCTCCGGCATATAGGTTCAATCCCAATCCAGCCATCGCTAGTGCTTTTACCAAGCACCGTTGCTGGGTTTTATTTATTTGTGAGATGTTAGGATTCACAACTGGTTGATTACGCATATCCATTACATATAAGCGTTCTGAATACTCTTCTCCTTGAATAGTTACCGTAACCTTTACCTCACACCCTGCTGAAGTGATTCGATAATCCAGCATTTGACCGGTGGCATACCATTTACCTTCCTTTTGGTCGAATTGATATTCAGGGTACTCTTCAATCTTTCGAGTAGCATCTGGATACTTACTCTTAACCATGTTCCAAGCCCATGCCCAACTTACATACTTAAGAGCTGGGCCCTTTTTCATTCTGATTACTTGAACATGATTTGAAACATCAATCTTGGAAAGAGTTTCAAACACTGATTGCTTCTTTTCAGTCATTGCTAGTCCTCCTTCGTTACCCATGAGCCTTTTTCGTTCTTGTGTTTAATTTCAATCTTTGATGGTTTAGTAACTACTTTTACATCATCGACTAATTCTCCATCGCTATTAACGACATGTTCACCATCTGGAGAGGACAACGTTTTCTTTAAATCACCCCATCGGAGCTTATCTTCTTCAACGTGTTTAACGAATTCTGTACCCTTATACCGATTAACTAGGGCTTGTTCGTCAGCTACTTGTAAGCTAGTCGATGGCTTGCTTTGAACAATTCTTCCAAATGGTGAATCCTTGAACTCCCAATTAGGATCCTCGTCAATCTGTTCTTGTGCATACTGCATAGCAATCGATTTGAAGTTATCTAGCTCAGCTTGCAGGTCCTTGATTTGTTGCTGATAAAATTCGATTGACTTTTCCATCATCTTTTTCTTGCCAGCAATTTCTTGTCGAACTTGTTCCGCCTTTTGAAAGGTCCAAACTAACCCTTGCTTATCTTCAATTTGATAACGTTTTGGTTGTTGCTCTTTTACTTCTTGGTCTTTTTCAATAGCGTTAGTCTTCATCATCGTCAGCCTTTCTCATTGCATCGTAAGTGTCTTTGCTGTAATAGTTGCCGTCTTCAACCACTACTTCGTCTAAGTGAAGTGGGTCGTTATCAGGGTCAAGATACTTCTTTTCTGCTTTTTCTAATTCTTTTTCGTTACTCATTAAGCCCACCCCATTTCTTCGCACAAATGGTCGTTGAGGATTTCTTTCATAGCAAAATATGCCATTGCATCATTGACTTCATTAACATGTAAACAATGAGGATTGGTAGTGTCTAACACCATCATGTCTAGTCCTTCCATGCATCCTTTGTAATAAGCTGCCATTGCAGGTGTTTCTTTTTCCATGATTTTCATTTATAATTACCTCGTAAAATATATTTTTATGTGATTTACTTTTGAGCATTCGTTTTTGCGGAACGAGTGCTCTTTTTTTGATCAATGTGGTTGAGTAGCAGAAGTAGCGCATAAATCATTGGGATAAATAGTGCCCCGTCATATGCACCGATACTGGCGCAGTACATTGCCCATAGCCCTAAGAAGAATGCTATCAACCGCGAGTGTAGAACTTCGTTAATCATGCTTTTTCACCTCCTCCTGATGAAAGCTGTTAATCAATACAATCAGCATTGCGATTGCTACCGCTGTTAGAAATACAATCTTTCCCATTACATTTCCTCCAAAATCTTTAAGTGTGGGTCTTGGTGGGCTTCGTACTGTTTATCAGAGTAAAATGTTTCAAACTTTTGGTACTCTTTTAAGTCGATCCGTCCACCGTAAAGGAACACTTTTCTCCACTGTGGATAATGTTCTTGTGCCCAAGATTTGCGTCGCCAAAGTGTAGCTGTGCTCATTGGCTCACCGTTTTTAACACTCCATTCTTTTCTAAACTCTTCGCTTGTTAGCTGATATCTGAATGGACTCATCTAATCAACTCCTTTCTTTTGCTATAATCATCTTAGAGGGGGATTTTTATGAAATTAAAAGCCGACAGTATTCGTACAGTTATGATTGATTTGGAAAATCGTTTGCCTTGGGACGAATCACAAACTAACATATGGTCTCCAAATGGATTAGCGACTTTTGATAGTTATAAAGCCTTAGGTCATGATGAATTTATTTACACAATCTCAAAACTTATTGAAGGTAATTATGTAAATGGGAAATTATGTCCTGCTAACAACACTATCGGAGATGTATATATTTACTCCATCACTTGGAAAGGACATGAATTTCTAGACAACATTCGTGATCCAAAAGTTTGGAGTAAAACAAAGAGTATTACTAATAAGTTTGCTAGTGTCTCTGTCAGTTTTGTTTCCAGCGTTGCCTCTCAAGTTATTGCAAAGCTCATTGAAGATACAATGCACTTACAATAAATTCTTCAGACTACGTTTCCATAAACAGAATAATAAAATCATTAAAAGCCATAGCACTGTTTGAGCACCCAAGAAAAACAGTGCTATTTTTGTTTTCCAAATCAAGAATGCGAGTCCTGTGATTATTTCAAGAACCGTACTAATTGCCAGCCAAATCAGCGCTACTACTCCTTCAATCTTTTTATCGTTCATTTGTTGCCTCCTACATATTCAAAACTCGATAAATCTTCTTTCGAATTTCAATTGCCTTAGGTGAATTGTCACCCTTGATTGCTCTGTTAACTTGTTGCCGATTGATATTTAACAAACGTGATAATTCTGCTTGTGTCATATCACGCTCCAGAAGCTTAATTTTGATGTTACGTTCAACATCTGCCGTTGCTTTCTCAAGTTCATTTTCTACTGGCATAGCTTATTCCTCCTCTCTCGAGATGTTTATCAACTTGTTGCTTGTTTCTATCACTCGTGATAAAATCAACTTAAAACAAAAACCGTTATTTTACGGCATTTATGGCTTTTGTTTATGTTACTTAACTTGTTGACAATCTTATTATCAATCATTCGTGATAAATTGTCAACTGTTTTTTAATCATTCGTGATAAAAATAGTCAAAAGAAGGTTTGATTGATATGAAAACTGTAGACAGAATTAAGGAATTATCGAAAAAGAGAGGTTGGTCACTGCAAAAAGTAGCAGAAGAAGCCGGTATAGGAATCAATAGTATATATCGCTGGAACTCAAAAACTCCCAGTACACAATCTTTAAATAAAGTTGCTAAGGTCCTAGGAGTATCCGCAGACTATTTGCTTGGTGAAACTGAGAAAAAGAAAACAGCTGACCTTGCAGACAAAGATACTGTCTTTACATATGAAGGGAGAGAAATTCCACCAGAAGATCTAGAGTACATGAAAAGATTATTGCGTGGTGATGATAAATGATTTGTGAACAAGCAGAGGAAGCTTGTAACTATTTGTTAGAAAAAGCTCAGGAATATCATATTGATGTTAAGTGGAAGCATTTTTCGCCTATTACTCCACCGGGTAGTAGTTATGAATACAGACGTGTAGTAATGAATCTTGATTGGCATAATCCTAAAGAATTCATTTTTCAATTAGCTCATGAAATGTCGCATGTCATTCATGGAGATAAAGGCGATGTTTATTATTATCATGCCTGCTTTACTGGTAAGGAATCTGTGGAATATAAGGCAAATGTTGGAGCCGTTAAGCTTTTAATTCCGTTCTATTGTCAAGATACAGATATTCAATGTGTTAACAGCGCTAACTTTATGGAAGCTTTTCATGTACCGCACTATCTTTCTAGTGTAGTAAGTGAAGAAATTAAAAAGTATTATGCGAAATAATTAATATACGTCCAAACGTGATCGACGTTAAAAGCTGAAATTCTATGAGGAGTTATTGAAATGAAAAGAATACTGCTTGTTATAATTGGCTTAATAACATGTTTATCATTTTCCGTCAATGTATTAGCTGATAATTCTAATACTAATGCTAAGTTAGAACAGTCGTTAAATGATTTTGCACAAAACGATAAAGAAGCCGATTTTGACTCTGCCTCTGTTAAAGGTAAGACAATTACACTTAAAGTAGCTGATGACTATATTGAAGCACCCGTTAGAAATGGTGGTCGACGCTCTTTTCTACATCATCTTTACAAGCAAGTAACTAAGATTCAGAAGCAAAATGGTACAAAATATTCAATTGTTATTAAAGATGATTGGACTGGCAAATTTGCAAAGATGAACTACAAAGGTAAAGGCTGGTACACACTTTACGGGCATGGTAGTAAAAACGAGACCGAAAAGTGCAATTTTGCAACCCTTGAAGATGGAGATATGTAATTTTAGATCATTAACTGGAGGTTAATTGGGTTGTTTAAATTAATCTTTTGGGTATGTATACTCACCCTGATTTTTGCAGCATTTATGAATTTCTTACCCTATATTTTGGTAGCAATTGCGGCTGTTGCAATTTATTATGTTGGATATGAAGTAGTCAATCATGTTAAGCATAGGAAATAAAATGAAAAAATTAACTTTATTATGTATTGCTGCTATTACCTGCTTATCACTCTCAGCATGTAGTAGCCAGACAGCAAACAAATCTAATTCATCAAGTAAGTCTAATAGTAGCAAAGTAGTTAAAAAACACAAAAAGAGTAATAAACAATATAAATCTGTCAATTCGAGCAGTAGCTCTAGTCAGCAGACACAAGTTCAGTCATCTGCTACTCCTGTAAAGCAAGCTAATCAGTCTAATGCTCAAAATTCGTACCAAGCATCTAATAATCAAATATCTCAAAATAATGCACCTATTAGTGAAGATCAGGCACGAGCAATGCTTGGCGGTGCCAACGGTGATTTACAGGCTACGAGAACATCAAATGGATGGACGTTCTCTGGTGACGGATACACTGCTACCGTTAATGATGATGGAAGCATCTCACACAATTAAAAAATTCAGATTATATGATAAAAGGAGAAAAGGCATATCAAATACATTTCAGAATTAGTTACCTTTCTAGGATCTGCAACGGTCTCTTTGGGTTCATCAATGATGAACTATCCTGATAGATGGTATAGATTTTTCTTTCTATGGTTCTTCTTTACGATCATAAGCATATTTATATTCTTAATTGCTAATGGATATTTCACGCAATATTTACACCATGTCTTTACAGAATCCCAGGCTATTGCAATCGCAAAGAAAGCATATGGTACCGGAAACGGTGATTATGATTGGGGTGTTTTATATAAAGATAATGATGAATACTTTGTTAAAGCAATTTCTCGCAAAGCTATTAGAAACGGATCAATGACAGGAACAGCAGTTAGTTGCATGGTGAAGAAAAATGGAACTGTTGTCAACAATACAAATAATCCTTTTAGCAACTAAAAGAATTCATGCTCTATTGACACACAAAATTGGATAAATAAAAACCGGTCAAAATCGACCGGTTTAAAAAACACGCAAAAGAACATATGTACGAAAAAGGAGAATAATTATGTGGAAGCAAAAGCGAGATAAAAAGTACCGCTTCTTCGAGCAGTATAAAGACCCACTCACAAATAAGACAAAAACCGTAAGCATTACCATGAACGATGATAAGAAGAAAACAGCTAAAGAAGCACAAATAATTCTTAATAACAAAATCAACAAAATCATTAGCCAAGTTAGAAAGACAAAATTAATTACTGGAGTTACTTTTGGAACACTGCTAAATGAATATTTAGATGACGAAGCAAAAAGAGTAAGACGCTCAACCTATTTTAATCATAAAACCATGCAAAGAACCTTGATAGATGCACTCGGTGCTGATTCGCTTATTACTAACCTAACCCCTTTGATTATAACTAAAACTCTAGAAAACCTTATGTATGGTGAACGTCATTTATCTAGTGGCTATATCTCAAAATTTAAGTATTTTCTTCATTCTGTGTTCGGATTTGCTGTTGAGCACTCTTACCTCGAACATAACCCAATGAATGAAGTTACTATCAAATATAGTTCTCCTATTAGTGGTCAGCAAATCAAAGATAAATTTCTGGAACCTAAGGAACTAGACGCTTTATTTAAATACAGCTATCAAAAAAATATTAATTATGCACAATTGTTTGAATGGCTATATCTTACCGGTTGTAGAATTGGCGAAGCTACCGCATTAAGCTTTGATGATGTTTATCAATATGGTGGTCACTGGATTGCTAAAATCACTGGAACATTGGATTACAATCACATAGACATTGTTCATCAAAAGAAAAGTGAACAAACCAAAACGGCTTCTTCAACAAGAAATATTGTTCTTCCCAAAAAAGCCGTTGATATATACCTAGACCGTAAAAAGAGACAGCACGGCCAAGGATTTGTATTTTGTACTAATAATGGTACACCGATTCAAACATCTGCCGCAAATACGTTTTTAAGAATCGCAAAAAAGAACCTTAAGATAGATAAGCCATTAAGCAGTCATATTTTTAGGCACACTCATATTTCAAAATTGGCTGAGTTAGGAGTTCCACTGTATGTAATTAAACAACGAGTTGGTCATAGCTCTGGAAAAATCACAGAACAAATCTATCTTCACGTCACACAAAAAGCAATTGAAAAAGAAGCTCATAAACTTGATGAATTATAAAATTCACGAAAAAACCTACCAAAAACCTACCATTTGATTTCTGCTCTTTATTTTTTATGCTTCTTTTTGCATTCAAATTAATTTAAAAATAAAAAAGAACCCTTGATACATAAGGGTTCTTTGATACTACTTGTCGCGACGCTTTTCAGCGATACGAGTAGCCTTACCAGTACGTTCACGTAAGTAGTACAACTTAGCACGACGTACACGACCATGACGAAGAACGTCAATCTTAGCAACACGTGGTGAGTGAACTGGGAAAGTCCGTTCAACACCAACACCGTTACTGATCTTACGAACAGTGTAGGTAGCACTGATACCAGCACCGTGACGCTTGATAACGATACCTTCAAACATCTGAACACGTTCACGTGAACCTTCAACGATGAGGGCGTGAACCCGAACAGTATCACCGGCACGGAAATCTGGAATATCATCCCGTAATTGACTTGCAGTAATCTTTTCGATTAACTTGTTTTGACGCATAAAAAATTCTTTCCTTTCGCCGACATTCATGTCCGATGTGGGCAGCGGAATACCGTTTCTTATGGCTAAACAGCCATCTATTACTATACTAGCTTTTCATTTCCCTTTCAAGGGTTATTTTGATTGATGTTCCTGATTAATAATCGAATGACGAATACCATAGGCAAAGTAAATAATTAAGCCAATAAGGAACCAAAGAACCATCATAATCTTAGCATCGGCATTCAATCCCCAGAAAATCACTGCAGAAAATAAAGCCGAGATTGTTGGCAATACCGGATAACCGGGCATTTTAAACTGAGCTTCAGGAAGATCTTTCCCTTCTCGAGGACGAAGAGCATAGATTCCTAGTGAAACAAAGATAAATGCCACAAGGGTTCCCGCAGATACTAGTGTTGCCAAGAACGTGAACGGAAAAACGGAGCCCAGGATCATTGCCAAAAACGTAATCATCCATAATGCCCGATTAGGCACATGCTTATGATCGATATGACCCAAGCTTCGGGGAAGAAGACCATCTCTACCAAAAGCATAGATCAGCCGTGATGAGGCTAATAGAATCGCAATTAATGCCGAAAAGATTCCAACAATAGCAACAATTGATAACAAATTAGCAGTAAGGTAATGACCCGACTGGCGGAGTGCCCAAGCGGCTGGTTCTGCGTTATTTGCATAACGACTGTATTTAAACATCCCCACAAGGACGAGAGACACTGCAATGAAAAAGCCAGTTCCTAAAACCAGCGTCCCAATTAATCCTCGCGGCATTGTCTTTTGGGGATTAATTGTTTCAGCCGTATTAGCCGCAATTGCATCAAAGCCAACGTAAGCAATAAAAATTTGTGCTGTTCCGGCAAGGATCCCCTGCCAGCCACCAAATGTTGTTCCAGCGACATGAGGCGGAATAAATGGCGAATAGTTTTGCGGATGAATAGCCGTCGTACCGACAACAATAAACATTAAAATGACCAGGAGCTTAACGCTGACAATAATATTCTCAATCCGACTCACCTGGTGAACTCCACGAGAAATTAAAATTCCCACGGCTAAAATAGCAATTGCAGCTAAAATATCAACATATGAACCCCGCTGCGGATTGAAGCCCCCCGTTAATGCTGTGGGCAATTTAATACCAAAGCTAGCGAGAAACCCCTGCATATAGGCTGACCAGCCTGACGCAACGAAAGCAACTGAAATAAAATACTCAGCCAAAAGTGCCCAGCCAGCAATCCAACCAAAAAACTCGCCAAAAAGAACATTAATCCATGAAAAGGCTGAACCAGCAAACGGCAGTACAGATGAAGTCTCTGCATACGCTAGCGCTGATAATCCGGCCCCAATCGCGGCAACGATAAATACCAATGGCACTGCTGGCCCCGTATGTTCAGCAGCGACAATTCCTGGCAGGGTAAAGATTGCTGTCCCAACAACCATTCCGGTCCCCAGGCCAACTAAATCAATTGTCCGCAAACTGGGGGTTAGTTTGGCATCCTTACTGCGATAAAGGGCAGGATCCTGCTTCCATAGTAATCGTTGAATAAACTTTTTCATTTGAACCCCTTTCTAGTCTGGAACATCCGGATCTTGATCGAGTTTCAAATCTTCAAGCATCAACTGTTGCTCACGAGTCAGTTTGGCCGTCTTTAACAAATCGGGGCGACGTTCAAGTGTCCGTCGTAATGCCTCACGTTGACGCCATTCTTTAATTTTCTGATGATTACCACTGGTTAAAACCTCAGGAACCTTCATCCCCCGAAAGTCTGCAGGTCGAGTATATTGCGGATACTCTAGCAGGCCATTACTAAAGGAGTCGCCCATTGGTGAAGACATATTCCCTAAGACGCCAGGAACAAAGCGCACGGTAGCGTCGATCATCACCATTGCAGCTAGTTCACCACCAGTAAGGACATAATCACCTAATGATGCTTCATCTGTCACTAAGCTCCGAATTCGCTCATCATACCCCTCGTAGTGACCACAGATAAATGTAAGGTGTTCCTCTTGTGATAATTCTTGGGCATAGTCCTGATCAAACCTTCGCCCAGCGGGATCCATCAAAATTACCCTTCCTTTGGGATAACGATCTTTTGTTTCCTCATCAATTGCTGCCATGGCATCGAAAATTGGTTGCGCTTGGAGGAGCATTCCGGCACCACCGCCAAATGGGGTATCATCAACCCGGTTATGTTTATTATCAGTGTAATCACGAAAATCTGTTACTTTAATGTCGAGGAAGCCATTATCTTGAGCCTTCCCAACGATTGATTCACCGAGAGTTGCCTGAAACATATCAGGAAATAGGCTTAAAATATCAATTCGCATTATTCAAGTCCCTCCAATAGTTCCACCTCAACTACGCCATTATCCAGATCAACCTTCTTTACCACATCATCAATCTTGGGTAGCAATAAGTCGGCTTGATGCGGTCGTTGGACAACCCAAACATCATTGGCACCAGGGGAAAGGATCTCCTTAATTTTTCCTAATTCACGACCATCAATTGTCTTAACAGTCAAGCCAATAATTTGATGATAATAATAACTACCTTCTTCGAGTGGCTGTTGATCCTCTTCACTAACCCTCAACTCACGATTGCGAAAGTTCTCGACATCATTAATATTGTCATATCCAACAAACTTAACAAGAATTGAACCCTTGTGTGGGCGTGATGATTCAATTGTTAACTCCAGTGGTTCTCCCTGTTGATTAGCCAAATATAACTTAGCGTCCTTGGCAAACCGTTCATCAACAAAGTCGGTAGTGGGAATCACCCGAACTTCACCACGGATCCCGTGAGTATTTACTATTTTTCCAACATTATAAAATTTCATTCAAATTCTCCTAAAATTGACAAAAACTCCCACAGATTAGTGTGGGAGTTTTTATTTTAGTGACGGTGGTCATTTATTAGTAACCGGACCTTTTTTGAATTGGAGCGTCGTGGACGTGCTCCTTCAACGACCGTACGCAGTGCTGAAGCAATATGTCCCTGCCGCCCAATTAAGCGGCCAACGTCTTGAGGATGAACATCAACGACGTACCGTTGAAAGCGATCATCTTCAGACTTGGTAATTGTTAGAGCATCCGGATGTTCTAACAATGGAGTTACTAAACTACGAACCAGCCCTTCAATATTTGTCTCAGTCATGACTAAACATCACTACTTCTTAGCATACTTTGATTCGTGGAACTTCTTCATAACTCCAGCCTTTTGAAGCATGTTACGAACAGTGTCAGAAGGTTGAGCACCCTTTTGTAACCAATCCATAATGGCATCTTCGTCAAACTTGATTTCCTTAGGAGTGGTTAATGGGTTGTAAGTACCTAAAGAAGTAATGAAACGACCATCACGTGGTGCACGTGAGTCAGCTACAACAATACGGTAGAATGGACGCTTCTTTGAACCCATACGCTTTAAACGAATTTTAACGGACATTCTTTGCACCTCCCTATAAATTTCTTAACAGGTAATAATATACCAGTCTTCCAAAAGAATGTAAAGTATTTTTTCTTGACAGCTTAAATATTTTTCTTTTTCTTCATTCCAAGGCCAAAATTAGTCAATAAGCTAGCAATACCAAGAGCCATTAATCCCTTAGCTTGTTCTGATCCGGTTTGCGGTAGCTGCCGATTTTCGGTTTGAACTAGCTGTGACTCAGGTTGAGGCTCAACTAACGTATCAGACTTAGAAGAAGGATTACTTGTTCCTGGTTGTGGCGCTGACTTTGGTGTCAGTTGAGGCTGAAGTTCTGGTGCCGGATTTGGAGTTGACGTTGACTGTGGTTTAGGAGCTGGTGTTGGCGTTGGCGTAGTCGTTGGCTGCGGCTCTGGGGTTGGTGTTGGCTCTGGAGTTGGGGTCGAGTTCTTAGTATAAATAACTGTTTTTTCAATATTGTTATCTTCTGGAGCTATCTTGATTTCATTAACTGTCTTTATATTGGGAGTATAGTCCTTAATTTCAGGTGATACTACTTCATTAAATGTTCCTTCTGCAGGTATCCAATCATTCCAAGTAGTACTCTTGGATGTCTTAGAACCAGTTCGTGTAAAGGTGATTTGTTGTGTTTCATCATTTGCCGCTTTGGTTCCATCTTGATAAACATAATGAATTGTTTCAGTAACTGTTCTGCTATCTTTTACTGGTTCCGGCTGCGGAGTTGAATCACTATTCTTAACATACACAACATATTCAATAAAATCAGAATGAGGATACGTAAATTTACCTTCATCACCAATATGAGTAATCTTTTCTCCGCTGTAAGTTATATTCTTACCATCAGTCGACTTTTGGCCTCGATAAGTTGAGTAATCCTTTACCGGAGGAATGTTGGTATCGCTAAAGTAGCTATCTGTCTTAAAGGAACCCTCTTCCCCAGTATCACTAGTAAAGGTCACCAGACGAGGTGTATCAGGAATCGGTTTACCATCATTACCCAGCATCTGATTACCATTTACATCAACATAATGGATCGTTTGGTTAACGAAACCATAATATGTTAAGTCGACATATGCTTTATTGGTTGGCTTTGCATTTGTACTTGCGCCAATCCAATAGCCATAATCTGAATCGTATTCAGGCTTAGAATTACCTTGACTTCTTACAGTAACATGCCAAGGATGACTATTCATATAGTCGAATACTGCCTTACTCTGAATCTGATAGCCGTTAAGCCACTTATTGTTATGATAAGAAACTTTTTGATAATCTTCATTAAAATTATTAATTCCTTTACCTGGCATTAGTGCAACTTGGTCAGTAGGTTTCCATGTGATTAAGGTTATTGCTGAAGTTTCATCTTTTGAAGTTGCTCTAAATCCCTCATAATCTCCCTCAATTGTTACATGATAAGTTAATTGGTTATCACCAGTGTTTGAAACAACATTTATTTGGGGCGTTGTGTAGGCAAATTGATCCGAGAGGTAAAAGTCCTCGTTAGCGATTTGATCACTAAGGTATGATGAGTCATTATTACCAACCGGAACAATGTTCTTTTGTAATTGCTTTTTCAGGTCTTTTGCACTTACAAAACTAGTTTTAACATTCTCGTTACTAGCTGGTTTCGTTACGGTTATTGTAAAGTCCCTTGCTAAATTTTTTAGTGAGATTCCCACGCTCTGAGTTGGGTCGACAATTTGAAGATACTCTCTATCCCCAATTTTCATCCATGTGTGAGCCTGAATACTACCAGTTTGCGAATTTTGAACGATCTTATCTGCAACCGGGATTTCACTAGTCCCCTGCTTTTTAGGGACAACACTTAAACTAATACCACTAGAAAATGTCTGATTACCAATCTTCAAGTCATCGCTTGGCGTATACTTCGAGGATGATTGATTATTACCATAAAGAGAAATCATCTCACTGGGTTTATAGACACTTCTTTCACCATTACCACTCGGATTGTACCAAGTTAGGTTCGCACTAATCGTTAACTTCTTATTCTTACCGGGATTCCTTTTTACATATTCGCTTAGGGCATTATTAAAAACGATTTGGTAATAACCATTGCTTCCAAGATTTGCAAGTTCTTCACTATTGTCATTATCAATAACATTCCAATTAGGATTAGCCGACCCTGAATATTGAGGAACTGATTGCTTATAACTTTCTGTATTTCCTGCAGGAACTAGATATCCAACAATCATTCCTTGATAATAAATTAGCGTCTGATTATCTTTATTTACCGCACCATAGCTAAAAACATAAGTATGATTATCAACTGTGGTATAAGGAAGGCCTAAACTAATATCAAGATAATCACCATTCTTAATCTTACTAATCTCGTCAGCAGCCACGGACAATTCTAAATCAAGGTCAGTTGTCCCCCGTTATCCTGTTGCCTTATTTCCAGTAGTTTCAGTAACGTCATGAGTAACAACATTAATTGTTCTGCCAACCTGATCATTAATGGAAGTGGTTGGGGTAACGGTTGCTTGAACGGTCTGCTGAGAATCATTATCCAAAGCAGTCGATTTTGCTGGTGTCTGATCCTGTTTTTGTGTTGTCGAAGTTTCAGTCGGTGCTTGATTATCTTTCAGGGTAACTGAATTAGTCGAGCCTTTTACTGAAGATTTAGTAGTTTGACCAATCTCCTGATTAGCTTCTCCGTCAACAGTATCAGCCTGAGCTTTTGTGGCCATCCCCATTAAAATTGACGTTGATAACAAAACAGAAGCAACCCCTACACTTAACTTCCGCAATCCATAATGTGGAATTAACCGTTCCTGTTTTGTAATTAAGTACTTTTTATTTCTCTTTGAAACCATGTTAATCACTCCACCTATCGGCTAGTTTTCTCTATGTAGTTTTGTAAAAGGCTTATCATAGCTTTACCAAATCACCGTAATTTTAGCCCTTTAAGTTTTTGATAGCAAGATGTCTAATTTTAAATCAATCAAGTGATAATTGGATAAATTGAAAAATTACGATTAAAGGTCTTAATTAATTTTTCATAATTATAATTAATGTCTATTTAAGTGTGTTCTAACTTGCAGTTCAAACAAATTATTCTCTTTATAATAATTTTAAAAATAATAACCAGTTAGCTAATCACTTATCGCCCTTAACTAACCGGTTATTATTTATTATTTAGTGTTTTTTCCGTAGTTTACGTAACTTCTTAATCCGCTTTTGCTTATCCTTTTTCATCTTCCGTGCCATGTGACTCATCGCCATTTGTCCCATTCGACCACCTGGCATTCCCGGCATTTGACCACCAAACATATTCTGCATTCCATTAAAATTACCATTAGTAACTTGTTTCATCATCTTCCGCATCTGATTAAATTGCTTAATCATTCGGTTAACTTCCACAATTGGCCGGCCAGCCCCAGCAGCTAACCGCCGACGCCGACTTGGGTTCATCAAGTCAGGATTTTCCCGTTCCTCTGGAGTCATGGAGTAAATAATGGCTCGAATGTGATCTAATTGCTTTGGATCAAGGTTCAAATTCTTTAATGCAGGGTTATTGGCCATCCCCGGCATCATTTTAATGATGTTTTCTAATGGACCTATCTTCGTTACTTGGTCCATCTGTGATAAGAAGTCGTTGAAATCAAAAGTATTTTCACGCATCTTATCCATTGTGGCCTGAGCTTGCTCTTCATCGAAATCTTTCTGGGCCTTTTCGATTAGGGTCATCATGTCCCCCATCCCCAGAATTCGTGAAGCCATCCGGTCTGGGTGGAAGACATCAAGATCTTCCATCTTTTCCCCTTCACCGACAAACTTAATTGGCTTTCCGGTAACAGCACGGATTGACATGGCAGCACCACCACGGGTATCACCATCGAGCTTGGTTAATACCACACCAGTAATATCAAGCTTATCATCAAATCCCTGAGCCGTATTGACGGCATTTTGCCCCGTCATGGAGTCAATTACCAGCAAAATTTCATCAGGGTTCACAAGTTGTTTAATGTTTGCCAACTCATCCATCAATTGTTCATCAATTTGCAGACGACCAGCAGTATCAATAATTACATAGTCATTATGATTTTGCTTGGCAACTTCCATCCCTTGGCGAACAATTTCAACCGGATCAACATCAGTTCCCTTTTCAAAAACCGGAACATCAATCTGGTCAGCAACCTGCTTTAACTGAGTAATTGCGGCTGGCCGGTAGACATCGGCAGCGATGAACAGTGGTCGTGCCTTGTCTTCATTCTTCAAGCGTAAGGCTAATTTACCAGCAGTGGTCGTTTTACCGGCCCCTTGAAGACCAACCATCATGATAACAGTCGGAATATGGGCAGACTTATTAAGCGGAACTGCTTCTTCACCCATTAATTCAGTTAATTCATCGTTAACAATTTTAACAATTTGTTGAGCTGGATTTAATCCCTTAAGGACTTCCGCACCAGCAGCCTTTTCCCGAACTTTTTTAACGAAATTCTTTACAACGGCAAAGTTAACATCGGCTTCCAATAATGCTAGCCGAATTTCCCGCATTGTTTCACGAAGGTCGGCTTCGGTAACTTTGGGCTTCCGTCGTAGCTTTTCCATCGCCTTTTGAAGACGATCTGTTAATCCTTCAAATGCCATCTTTTATTCTTCCTCCAAATTTTCCAAACGTCCCACAAGGTTGTTTAACTGCCGATCGTTTGGATAATGTTGTTTAACATATTGCTGAATTTCATCAGCTTGCTTATTCCGTGCTTGAAACTCAGCATCTAAATGCAGCTTGGCTTCATATGCTTCTAAGATCTTTTCGGTCCGCTTAATATTATCATACACTGCTTGGCGACTTACGTTGAAATTTTCAGCAATCTCACCAAGTGAAAAATCATCAGCATAGTAAAGCTCAAGATACTGGTTTTGTTTCTCTGTTAAGAGCGGTTGATAAAACTCAAATAGCGAATTAATCCGCTCGTTTTTTTCAATTTCCATCAGCAACTCCTCAACTAATTAACTTCAACCAAATCCTTAAACAGGCCATAAACGAATTCACTAGCATCGAACTTCTGCAGGTCATTAACTTTTTCACCCAAACCTACATACTTCACTGGAAGGTGGAGTTCACTTCGGATGGCTAAGACAATTCCCCCGCGGGCAGTCCCATCAAGCTTAGTTAGGACAATCCCCGTCACATCCGTGCTTTCCTTAAATAATTTAGCCTGGTTCAAAGCATTCTGACCAGTTGTCGCATCCAATACAAGGAGAACTTCATGCGGGGCATCAGGAATTTCACGAGTTAGGATCCGCTTCATCTTGGCTAATTCTTTCATCAAATTAACCTTATTCTGTAACCGTCCCGCAGTATCAACGAATAAGATGTCATAATCCTCTTTTTTTGCCTTTTGGACAGCATCGAATACAACTGCAGCCGGATCACCGTTCTCCGGGCCAGTAACAATATCAACGCCATCACGTTTAGCCCAGACATCAAGTTGCTCGGTAGCCCCTGCACGGAAAGTATCAGCTGCCGCCAAAAGGACTTTCTTCCCCTGGCTCTTAAACAATGCAGCCATCTTCCCAATGGTAGTTGTCTTCCCAGCACCATTAACACCAACAAACATGATCACGGTTGGTCCTTCCTTAGCGAAGTTCAGGTCAGACTTTTCATCTTTTCCTGCCTCGTCATACAGCTCAACCATTTTTTCAATAATAACGTTAGAAACGTCCTGCTTGCTCTTAGCATTCTGGAGTTTGACTTCTTCACGAAGCTCATCGCTAAGTTTCATTGCCATATCGTAACCAACATCGGACTCAATCAGTAAATCTTCAAGATCATCAAAGAAGTCCTCATCAACATGACGGAAATTAGCTAAGAAGCGATTAAGCCGAGCACCAAATCCTGTCCGTGACTTTTCTAGTCCCTGGTCATACTTTGCTGCTGTGCTTTCCTCATCAACCGTTTCGTCAGTATTTACATCTGTTGATTCTTCTGTTTCTTCCTTAACTTCACTTTCCGGTGCAGGAGTTTGCTCTTCAGCTACTTGAGAATTGCTTTCTGTCGTTGAAGTTTCTTCTGGTTCATCATTTTGGCTTGTGACCATTTCCTCCTCAACAGAACTCTCTGCTTCAACATTTTGCTCAGCGGGAGCCGAAGATACTGGAGTTGAACTTTCGGGAACAGCTTCACTTTGAGGTTGCGATTCTACAGTGGCAGAGGAATCCTGCTCAGCATCAGTAGCTGCTTCCTGCACTGCAGATTCACTACTAGCACTTTCTGAAGCTGCTGGTACCTCACTACCGTTCTCTAGCTCCTTAGTTTGCTTTTCTTGACTATCCTCGTGCTTCTTATGCCGACGAAAAATATCAAATAATCCCATAAATTACGCCTTCTTCCTAGTCGTTTGAACTTTCTAAGGTATCAATAACATCAACGGAAACCATCCTGGATACTCCTGACTCCTGCATCGTTACCCCATAAAGGACATTAGCATTCATCATTGTTCCCTTACGGTGAGTAATCACAATGAATTGTGGACCGTCATTTCCAAAATGACTCAGGTAGTTAGCAAAGCGCTGCACATTAACTTCATCAAGTGCTGCCTCAGGTTCATCAAGAATTGCAAATGGTACCGGCCGGACTTTTAGGATTGCAAATAATAGAGTAATTGCGGTCAATGCCTTCTCCCCACCTGAAAGAAGACTCATTCGCTGATTTTTCTTCCCAGGTGGCTGGGCCATAATATCAATTCCCGTTGTTAAAATATCGTGGGGATCCGTTAAGACTAACCGGGCATGACCACCAGCAAATATCTGCTGGAACGTCTGGTCAAATGCAGTTGAAACCTTATTAAACGTTTCGCTAAATCTTGCTTTAACCTGCTCGTCCATTTCAGCCATTGTTTCATTTAATTGATCACGCGAAGCCAATAAATCTGCTTGTTGTGTTGATAAGAAATCGTACCGTTCCTTAACTCGCTTATATTCAGCAATCGCTCCAGTATTGACTTCACCAAGATCAGCTAATCCCCGTTTTAACAACTTCAATTTAATCTTCAGTTGATCATCCGGAAGGTCGCTAACTTTATCTTTTGCCTCACCAATAGTCATTGAATACTGCGAACTCAAATGATTCAGGTAACTATCCAACTGTGATTCATGGCGAATCCGTTGAGCATCAAGCTGGTTTCGTTCATTTGTTGCTGCTGCTAATAAATCACGTAATCGGTTATGACTGTCTTCAGCATTAGCAACCTGCTTACTAAGCAAGTTCAGTTTCTCTTTAGTAGTAACTAACTGTTGTTTAACAGTCGTTAACTGCTGAGTAGCATCCTGCAAAGCTGTTTCATTTGACTCATCGTCTGCATGATCACTATTAATTTGTGAATTAAGCCGATGAATTTGTTGTTCAAGGTGGTCAGCATTAATTTGAAGTGAATTTTTCTCCTGTTGCAGAGCATGCCGACTACTCTTAAGCTGTTGCAACCGTTCCTGGGCAACTGCAATCCACTGCTCCATCTGATGAAGCTGCTGGCTTTGTGCTGACTCGTCACTTTGCAACTGCTTAATTTGTTCCTGGAGTTCACCAGTTCGGTGCTTATTAGCGTCAAACTGCTGTTGAGCATCTTTCAGCTGTTGAGTATTTTGCTGTACTTTTTGCTCATAATCAGCGTGCTGATCATCCTGTTGACCAGATTGAAACTTAAGAGCAGATACCTGACGTTCAATTGTTTGGCGCTGACTTTGCAACACTTGCTGCTGCCCCGTAGCTGAATGAAGTTGTTCGCTTGCTTGGTGCAACTGAGTCTGGAGATCAGTTAACTGCTCATCAATTTTCTTTTGGGTCCCCTGCAATTGGGCAACCCGTTTTTCTAATTGCTTTGCAGTAACCTGCTCTTTATTAAGCGCATTTTGCAACTGATTAGCTAATTGTTTTTGACTAAGCAGACCAATTCGTTGGTGACGATTGGCACCCCCGGTCATTGATCCGCTTGCATTAATTAACTGGCCGTCGAGCGTTACAATCCTGACATAGTGATGACCATACCGAGAAATTTCTGTTGCATGATCAAGATTATCAGCGATAACCGTATTCCCTAGAAGATGTTGCGCAACCACATCGTACTTAGAATCATAATTGATTAATTCGGTTGCCCGACCAACATACCCAGGTAGCGACTGTAACTGGTTAAAAATCGGTGAAGTCTGATGATGCTTTAACGTATCAAGGGGCAAGATGGTTACGCGTCCCGCACGATGACGAACCAAATAATTAATGATCTGCTTAGCAGTTGACTGGTGATCAACTACTAGTTGTTGCAATTGGCTGCCAAGGACTGTCTCAATCGCCGTTGTATATTTTTCTGGAACATCTAACAACTCGTTCACGGCGCCGTCAAGACCCGAAAACTGTTGCCGTTGCTTCAAAACATTTTGAACTCCCTGATAGTATCCAGAGTATTCTTCCTGCATTGAATGATAATTTTTCAGACGTGATTGAAGCGAATGAACATCCCCAAGTGATTGGTACCAAGAACGCTGGGCTTCTTGATGCTGTCGCTGTATGCGTTCCTGCTTCTCCTGCTGGCCTTTTAACTGACCTTGGAGATCGGTAACGTAAACTTGCTGGGCTGTTGCTTCTTGTTTAGCCGTTGCTTCTTGAACTTTAATTTTAGCTAACCGCTCCCGAGCAGCCTGCAGTTCAGCATTGCTTTGCTGCTGCGCGTTGATGGTTTGCTCGTGATTACTCTTCAGAAAAGCTTGCTGGTTTTGCAGAGTTGTAATTTGCTGCATTAAATCAACTTGATTTCCCCGCAATTTTTCTAATTCTTCATTAACATGCTGAATCCGTTGACTACTAGTCATTTGCTTGGCAGCAGTTAATTCTTCCTGGTGGTTAGCAATTTCCTTTTTTTGTGACTGAACCTGTTCATTAGCCTGCGTTAATTTTTGGTCGATCTCTGTTTGCTGCTGTTTCAGCTTCTGCAGTTGGTCAGTTAATCGTTCCCGTTCATGCAGCTGCTGTTCACGCTTAATTGAGGACACCGATTGCTGATTTTGCAATTTACCAATCATTTCGGTAGTCGTAAGGATTTTTGCCTGTAGTTGGTCTTTGTGTGTCTGCAGGTTACCTTGTTGTTGCTTTAACTGATTTAATTCTGCAGTGGATTTGGCAAGCTGAGCCGAATAATCACTGACCAGCTTTTGATCATTTGCTAGCTTAACTTTCAGCTCCGTTAATTCCTTACTAGTTTGCTCATAAAGCCGTACTGTCTGAGTACGATCAAGAAGATCATATTGCCCCTTCTGCTCTAAATAGTCCTCAGCAAGGGCACTTTCGTCAGCCAAAGGTTCAAGCTGGCTCGTTAACTCAGCAATGATATCGTTAACCCGGTTAAGGTTGTCCATAGTTGAGCTGAGCCGTTTTTCGGCAGTATCCTTATTCTTCTTGTATTTTGCAACCCCAGCCACTGCTTCAATAATTGAACGCCGATCAGCTGGTTTACCGTTAAAGATTGCCTCAATTTGTCCCTGGGAAATAATGGAAAAAGACTCCCGACCTAATCCAGAATCAATGAAGAGATCGGTAATATCTTTTAAGCGAACCTCTTGACCATTAACCAAGTACTCACTATCACCATTTCGGTATAATTTCCGGGTAATTGTTAATTCGGTAAAATCACTAGCAAGGTAATGATCACTATTATCAAAAGTAATTGATACAAGTGCCCGATTAAGCGGCTTCCGGTCACTAGAACCGTTAAAAATAACATCAGCCATTTTATCGCCACGAAGCTGATGAGCAGATTGTTCACCCATTACCCAGCGAATTGCTTCGATAATATTACTCTTTCCGCTTCCGTTTGGCCCAACAATTCCTGTCATTCCTGGTTCAAACTTGATTGTTGTCTTCTGAGCAAAGGACTTAAAGCCATCCAATGTTAGAGATAATAACTGCATAGTGCCTACTTACCTTCTTGACGTAGCTTATTAAGTGCTTGACTTGCCGCCTTCATTTCAGCGTGTTTCTTGGAGGAACCAGTTCCCTCACCGATTACCTTTCCATCAGCTGAAACGTTCACTTTGAATTCTGGATCGTTCTCCGTTCCTGATTCCTGAAGAAGGTGATATTCAATATCAACATCACCATCACGCTGTAAGAACTCCTGAAGGCTTGTCTTTGCATCAACTGCATGGTCAAACCAGCCCAAATCAAGCTTAGGAAAGATTACTCGCCGAACAAACTTCTCAACGGCAGGGCGTCCCTGATCCAGGTAAAGAGCTCCAATAAATGATTCAAAAATATCACAAAGCAATCCTGGACGCTGACGAGCACCCGCCATTTCTTCACCGTGACCCAAACGGATATATTGGTCAAAATGACATTCCTTAGCAAATTTAGAGAAACTGTCTTCGCAAACCATCGCAGCCCGCAAACGGGTCAATTTCCCCTGCGGCAGCTCTGGAAAACGCTTATAGATGTATTCAGAAACAATCAATTCCAACACAGCATCGCCAAGAAATTCAATCCGCTCATAAAATTTAAGTCCTTGATGAGGGTGCTCGTTTACGTATGAAGCCTGAGTAAATGCTTCTGCAAGCAAATCGGGATTAGTAAAATGAATATCAAATTCCTTGGCCAGGTAGTCTTGTAAATCCTTAATAGTAAAAACTTCCTTTCTTTTCGTTAAAGATGTGAAAAAAGCCGCGATAAAGTACAAGCCTTCATCGCGGACCTCAAAGAATTATTAATCAGCGGTATGTTCGGCAATGTAGTCAACTACTTCACCAATCGTACTTAACTTTTCAGCATCTTCATCATCAATTTCTTCACCAAACGTATCCTCAAGTTCAAGGACAAATTCAACAAAGTCAATCGAATCAGCGTCTAAATCTGTTTTTAAATTTAATTCATCGGTAATTTTTGCCCGATCAACATCAAAGTGATCAGCCACGATTTCTGAAACCTTATTAAAGATTTCTTGCTTTTTATCTTCAGCCATTGACTGTTACCTCTCTTTATTAGTTCGCTACTATTTTAGGCGTTTTTTGTCTTCTTGTCTACTCATTGTTTTGGTTAAAAAATTTAACGGTTTCATTAATGACACCAGTTCTTAGCATTGTCCGAATCTGACTAATGGTATTTTTAACGGCTGTCGCATCTGATGAACCATGCGTCTTAACTACAGGTGCTTTTAAGCCAAGAAGGACAGCACCCCCATAAGTTGAAGCACTCATTTTTTGACCAATCCGGTGAAAGACCGGCTTCAGCATTAGGTAGCCTAACTTAGCACGGATACCACCATTTAGGATACCATCCTTAATCAACGTTAGCATCATTTTAGCGGTTCCTTCAGTGGCCTTCAATGCGGCATTAGCTGTCCAGCCATCGCTGACGATAACATCAGCCTTACCGAATAAGAGGTCACCAGATTCAACATTGCCGATAAAGTTAAGTTCATCTTCTGCATTAAGCAACTGCCAAACATCTTTATGGAGCTTATCGCCCTTATCCTCTTCAGCACCATTATTAAGCAGTGCAATCCGTGGATTAGCAACCCCGAGAACTTTTTCTGCGTAAAATTTACCAAGGTAAGCAAACTGAACAAGATTTTTTTCTTTGCTTTCAGCGTTAGCACCAGTATCAAGGTAAACAAAATTTTGGCGTTTTGATCCCGGCTTAGCAATTGGGAGAATACTGGTTAATCCGGGACGATCGATTCCATGAATTCGTCCAACAATAAAGATTCCCGCAGCCAAAACTGCTCCTGTATTACCAGCAGAAAAGAATGCATCTGCATCCCCTTCTTTAACTGCTTTAGCCGCCCGAACAATTGATGAATCCTTCTTCTTGCGGATTGCCCGAACTGGCTCTTCACCCATCGAAATTTCTTCAGTACTTTCAATGATATTCAAACGATCCTGGTTAGTAATCACCGCTTTAATTTTAGCTGGATCACCATAGAGATCAAAGGTCAAATCGGGATACAAGTCCCGAGCTTCTTCGACCCCTTCAATAATTGCTTTAGGGGCATTATCACCGCCCATTGCATCTACAGCAATTTTCATTATATAAACCCTCCTAGTCAAAGTGCGTTTCAAGTTGGTTTCGTTTTAAGTAAAGAACTAGTGGCTGATTATCATCCACCTGATCCCAATGGGGTGTTGCTAATAGGTTTGCTGCATCTTCCTTAGCAATTTGTAAAATTTTCAAATCGCCAATCGGGTCGCCAACCTTAAAGTCAGGAAGCCCTGATTGCTTTGCCCCAAGGACATCACCTGCTCCCCGAAGTTCAAGATCCCGTTGTGCAACCTTAAAACCATCAGTTGTGGCAACCATTGTTTTCATTCGTGCCGTCCCTTCATCTGTTTTGGGATCAGCAATTAGCAAACAATAACTTTGCCGTTCACCACGCCCTACTCTACCGCGCAGTTGGTGCAACTGAGCAAGGCCAAAGCGATCAGCGTTATAAATAATCATCACGGTCGCATTAGGATTATCAACACCGACCTCAACAACCGTCGTCGAAACAAGAACCTGGATTTTACCGTCTTGAAAATCTTTCATTACGGCATCTTTTTTTTCCCCATTTAGGCGGCCATGTAAAAGGCCAACCTGATAATCTGGTTGGAAGTAATTAGCTAATCGTTCATAAAGGTCAGTCGCATTTTGAACATCCAATGCTTCTGACTCTTCAATCAGCGGACTGACAACGTAAGCCTGTGCTCCACTAGCTAATTGCTGACGAAGAAACTTTAATGCGTCATTGCTTTGCTTATCTTTTAGCCAGCGTGTTTCAATCGGTTTTCTTCCCGCTGGTAATTTGTCAATTACTGACACATCCATTTCACCATATGAAGTAATCGCTAATGTCCGTGGAATTGGCGTTGCTGTCATGGCAAGGACATCCGGGTGTTCACCCTTTTCCCGTAATTGTTGACGTTGGTTAACACCAAACCGGTGCTGTTCATCCGTGATTACTAAGCCAAGATTAGCATACTCTACGTCCGATTGAATCAATGCATGCGTTCCAATTATTAAGTTGATGTCGCCCTTTTTTATCGCGCCAACTAATTCACGATGTTGTTTAGCGGTCAGTGAACCAGTAAGTAAGCCAACATGAACATGAGTCCCCGCAAAGACTTTGGCTAATTTTTCTGCATGCTGGGTTGCCAAAATTTCAGTTGGCGCCATTAGAGCTGCCTGATAGCCTGCACTGATTGTCGCATAAATGGCAATTGCAGCAACAATCGTCTTTCCAGAACCGACATCTCCCTGAAGAAGGCGATTCATCTGAATTGGTTGTCGTAAATCACGACAGATTTCATTGACGACCTTCTTTTGCGCATTTGTAAGTTCAAACGGGAGCTGAGAAATAAATTCTTTTAATTCGTCATTATGGTACAAGATTCGTGTACCATCTTCTTGACGGTGTGCTCGTCTGATCGCTTGCAGACGCAATTGAAATAAGAAGAACTCCTCATATGTCGCAGTTCGTCGTGCTGCTTTAGCAATCATTTGACTTCCTGGGAAGTGAAGATCCTTAATCATTTCACGGCGATCTAACAAACGATATTTTTGGCGAAGAAAGGTGGGGAGTAATGTTGGGATAACCCGCTGATAATCTTCATACGCTTGACGGATTAACGATCTCAAGGTACTTTGCCGAAGATGTTTATTTGTGGGATAGATGGCGCCAAATTCATTCTCTGGAGTCCCCGTTGCCGTTACTAATTTAGTCCCGGTTACCTGTTGACGACTAGCATCCCACTTTCCCATTACGGTTACCTGTCGATCTAACTCTACTTGCTTTTTCAGATATGGTTGGTTAAAAAACGTGGCCATGACAACTTGTTGACCCACTTGCAACCGAAAACTTAGCCGATTTCGACGGTAACCAAACCGGCTAAATAAGGGTTCAGAAACAATCTTTCCCTTAATAGTTACCCGTTGCTTGTCCTTAACCGTACTTAAATCGTTTGGTGTAAAGTCATCATACCTTGTCGGGTAGTATGTCAATAAATCTTCAATCGTATCGATATTTAAAGTTGCTAAATCAGCCACCCGTTTAGGGCCAACTCCTTTTAATACCGAAACTGGATCCTGAAGACTTTTCATCATCCTCCCTCCTCACTGTAAAAAGAGTTGGATGGACATCAGTTGACTGGTGTTCTGCATCCAACTCCTTAACTTATATTATTCAACGGAAATCAAATATGGATATACTGGTTGGCCACCTTCATAAATTTCGGTTTCCAACTCATCGTCCATTTCTTCAACAGCTGCCTTAATTTCTTCAGCCGTCTTTTTATCGCCGTCTTGACCATACAGAATTGTCACAATTTCACTGTCTTCATCAAGCATTTGTTTAACCATCTTGATAGCAGCTTTCTTAAGGTCTGGATCGGTATCAACAATCTTCCCATCAACAATTCCCATAAAGTCATCTTTTTTTATTGTTTGCCCATCAATTTCGGTATCCCGAATAGCATTAGTAACCTCACCACTCTTAACTGTGGAAAGGTTGGCTTCCATGTTTGATTGGTTATCTTCTAATGATGCTTCTGGATTATATTCAAGAAGTGCGGTCATTGCTTGTGGAATTGTCTTACTGTGAACCACAACAGTTGGAATATCTGCAATGTCAGCAGCCTGTTCTGCTGCCATAAAGATATTGCCGTTATTTGGCAAAACAATTGCTTGCTTGGCACCACTATTATTGATTGCATCCGCAATATCTTGAATGCTTGGATTCATTGTTTGACCGCCCTTAATAACGTGGGTTACTCCAAGGCTCTTTAACAATTTAGCAATTCCATCACCAGACGTAACCGCAATCACAGCAGTTTCTGGCTTAGGCTTAGATGCTTCACGAGCTTTGTCAATTGGTGTTTCTGAGCGTTCCGCTTCTTCTTCATCGTGTTCCATAATCTCTTCTTGTTGCCAAACCATGTTATGAATTTCGATGGTTTGAAGATCACCAAACTGTTGACCCCATGATAAAACTTCACCAGGGTGTTCAGTATGAACATGGACCCGAACAACAGAATCATCGTTTAAGACAAGGAGACTGTCACCTATTTTGGCAAGGTAATTATAAAAAGTATCATAATCGAACTTTTGCTTAACCTGTTTTCCTTTACCAATCCGCACAAGCATTTGCGTACAATAAGTGTATTGAATGTCTTCTGGATTCAGTTTCCCCTGGACGCTCTTGTGGTCCATTGCCTTAACCATTTCGTCAACTTCGGCGTTATCGGGCTTATAGCTGTCATCCTTATCAACCTTACCACTTAAGGCTTCATCAAAAGCCTGAAGGACAAATACAAGCCCCTGACCACCGGAATCAACAACCCCGACCTGCTTAAGAACGGGCAGTAATTCAGGGGTCTTCTTAAGAGCAACCGTTGATGCTTCATAAATTGCATGCATAATCTCAATAATATCGTCGGTTTGCTTAGCTTTCTCTAATCCAGCCTGTGCTGATTCACGGACAACGGTTAAAATTGTCCCTTCAGTTGGCTTCATGACAGCTTTATACGCAACCTTAGCACCATTGCCGTAAGCCTCAGCAAAATCATGAGCATCAAGAACTGTTTTTCCTTCTGCCCCTTTAGCAAAGCCACGGAAAATTTGTGAAAGGATCACTCCGGAATTCCCACGGGCACCCATTAACAATCCCTTAGCTAAGGCAGCAGCTAAATCGCCAACCTTCGTGCTGTTTGCGTTGCGCTCGTACTTAGCACCACTAGCCATTGAAGATGTCATGTTTGTCCCCGTATCACCGTCAGGAACAGGGAAAACATTCAGTGAATTGATAAATTCGGCATTCTTGCTCAGCTTACTAGCAGCAGCTTGAACCATTTTGCCAAATTCAAGATTCGTAATTTCAGTTACAGCCAATTATCTTTCCTCCTAGTAACGCAAATTAATCATCAAGTGAGCGAACACCTTGAACACAAACATTAACTGAGTTTGCTGTAATGCCAAGCATTGATTCAAGGTTGTACTTTACCTTTGATTGAACACTCTTTGATACTTCTGAGATCTTAGTACCATAACCGACGATGATATTCACATCAATGGCAACACCGTTATCTTGTTGACGAACAACAACCCCGCGACTAAAGTTTTCGCGACGCAGGATTTGGTTAACACCATCGCGAAGTGGATTGCGCGATGCCATTCCCACTACACCATAGTTATCAGTAGCAGCGCCACCAACAACTGCTGAAATTACGTCATTATCGATATCGATCATTCCAGATTGTGTTTTAATTTTAACCGCCATCATATGGCCTCCTTATATTGGTCAATCAATGCCCTATTATATAAGACAAGCATTGATTAGCAATCATACTGTGTAAAAACTCATACTAATAATACCATAGCAGACGAAATGAAAAAAGTCGTCTGCCAAAAATGATTAATGGCATATACTATTTTTAAAATAAAAAATAAGTCGCTCATCACTGAACGACCATATTTTCTGATTTAATTAAACCCGAGTCACTTTACCGGACTTCAGTGTACGTGCTGAAACGTAAACCTTCTTAGGCTTGCCGTTAACCAAAATGGTTACCTTTTGCAAGTTAGGCTTCCAGCTACGACGACTTG
>DHKFI23501__coassemble_530_pt1 | contig 112508 bp, 97 predicted proteins | sample DHKFI23501__metabat2_high_PE_017 | metagenome-assembled genome bin DHKFI23501 | reverse complement strand
ACACGCCAAAAGTAGTTGGGGGATCGCTCCCTGCGAGGATAGGACGTTGCCACGCAACAAAGAAAGACCAATTCAGTTTTAATTACTGAATTGGTCTTTTTGTTATTCGAGCCAATTTGGCAGGTGGTACCATAACTAATCAGTGAAAGTTTCATATAAATCCGTAGTGATCAGAACTATGTAATAACGGGGAACATTTACTTTAAGGGTTGCAGCAAACAAAATTGGTAATTGCTAAAAGGAAGAAAATAAATACTGCAAGGCAAACACCACAAAGAGTTGTTAACAATGAGTACAGTTGATTTTGATTAATGAAATTCTGGTATTCTTAACTGAATGGCAAATTGAAAAAAGGTATAATAATGGGAAAAGGAGGAAGTCAAGATGAAACTTGATCAGGTTAGGGTAGCTCAATTAAGCGATCTTGAGGGAGTTGTGGCATTATATAAAACTGTATGTGATCATCAGTCATTAGATAAATACGGTGCTAAGTGGACCTGGGGAGAGTACCCGAGTGTCGATGGCTTACGTGACTTTATTCAACAAGCCACGGTAGTAGTTGGGATTAAGGATAACCAAATCATCGCAGCTGGGGTAATGACGACTGGAGAGGAATATCCTGATGTGGACTGGCCTACAAAGGCAAGTGAACAAGAAATTGGTATCTGGCATTTAATTGCAGTTCATCCAGATTATCGACGAACGGGAATTTCTCACCAGCTTTTAGATGGCCTGCTTGATGAAGCAAGGCGAGAAGGGAAAAAGGTAATTCACCTTGATGTCTTAGCTGATAATCTTCCTTCTGAAAAGCTTTATTCAAAAATTGGTTTTCGGATCATCAAAGAACTAATTATTCACTATGATGATATTGGAGATCAACAAGCTAAGGTAATGGAATATCAATTATAAGATAACCGTTCTCTAGTAGGAATTACTGCTAGGAAACGGTTATTTTTATTTGAAAGTAGACTGATGATTTTTAAGAGCACCACTAGCAAGTGATAAATAATCATTTTAATTTATTGAACAAAAGCGCTAAAATCCTCTATTTACACTGTTTTAATTACCAAAATTATGAAATATAAAATATAGTATTTATGGTAAAAACGCGAAACATTGGTTCAATAGATGAAAAATCTTTCATTACAGTTATTCGTAATTTAAGGAAAACTTTAGGCTTTTAATATCAAAAAAGTTTCAGTTATATTTATCAATTGAAAGACAAATAGAGTTACTGCTATAGCAATAAATTAGCTTCATAAATGGGAAAATTGTCTAACTTCTTGCTCTTATTTTTTAACTGATTAATTTAAAAAATAAAAAATAATTGATAAATAAATTTGTCGCGACTACAATGATAATAGCATCAAACGATTATTTACGGAGGAAGTTGGTATTGTGAAAAATCGAAAGAGGATAAGCGATAAAGTTCTAGTCGGAACTGTGGCCGTTACTGGTGCCACCCTTCTTGGGGCTTCTACCTTAAACGCACAGGCTGATACTGTGCAACAGACAGTTAAGAATAATGATGTAAACGTTAACCCGCAGACGCCACAACAGGCTGCTCAACAACAAGTTAACACTCAACAATAAGTTGTTAACTCTGGTGTTCAAACAGTTAATAGTGCTCAAAATACGGTTAAAGCTGACCAATCTGCAGTTAATGCTCAACAAGCAGTTGTAAATAGCGCTGCGGCTGAAGCAAATTCTGCTAGTGCGGCAGTTGAGTCTGCTGTAACAAGTGCCGCTCAAAGCCAGGGTAATGTTCAATCCGCTGCCAGTGCTGTCCAAGCAGCTAATAGTGCTGTTTCTGGTCAGCAACAAGTAGTAAATAGTAATAGTGCTCAGGTAAATAGCGATCAAAGTGCTGTTAGCTCTGCTAAGGAATTACAAGCAAGCGCAGAAGCACGGTTAAGTGACTACATTGTTGCTTCACAGGCTGCGGCAACTTCGGCCTTTAACTTTGCGTTGGAAAATGCACAGAAGGCAGTTAATGATCAACAAGAGGCTGTTAATGCTGCATCACAAGCTGTTAATACGGCTCAATCAGCAGTGCAAGCTCAACAAAATGCTGTTTCAATTGCTCAGCAAACAGCTTCACAGGCTGCTGCTCAAGTTGCTAAGGATGCTTCTGCTGTTGCTGATGCTCAACAACGTTTGGATGCATTGAAGAATAACGGTAGTAATGACAATGTCACCGCAACTGCTCAATTGCAATCAACAATTTCTCAATTACAAAAGCAATTGGCAAATGACAAGCAAGCGGCTCAAAATGCTCAACAGATGCTTGAATCTGCCCAACAGAATTATGATCATGCTACTGCTGCTCAAAAAGCAGCTGAAGAAAAGGTTAACCAAACTAAAGCTGCCTTAGCAAAGGCGCAACAAGCAGTGACTACTGCTCAGGCTAATGCTACTGCTGCTCAACAAAAGGTGGCTACTGCTAAGGCCGATGCACTGAAGGCTTTGGAAACTTACAACAATTACAAGAATGATAATGGTGTACCAACTGTTAAGACACCAAGTGATATTGTTCAACAGTACGAAAGCTACATTAACGGTAATCGTTACAATAGCCCACAGGTTAAGTCTGATTGTGCAGAAGGAATTGCCCTGAATGGTGGAGACCCTGCCAAGGGATTAATGGCAGCAGGGTGGACAAGTACTGATGGCGGTAAAACCTGGACTCCAATATTGAAGACCAACTACCAAGCAACTGATCAAGATAAGGCTGAGAAAGTTGATCCAAGAAACATGACTGCTGCTCAGCAAACCGAGATTACAAAGTTTGCTGCCCAGATTGTTAATAGCTTCCGTGATAGTTTCCAATCGACGGCTGCTGGTGCCGCTCACAGTTACGGCAAAGTTAAGGTTTCACCTTACGCCACTGAACTTGGTAACCAAGTAATTGACGGTGCTTATAACAATAGTGGTTGGAATAAGAGTAATAACGCAACTGGTTCACCACATAATGAAAATGGGATGGTTGCCGCTGCTAATAAGGCGGGTCTAAACACTGGCTTTGTGGGTGAAAACCTTTCAACCGGGTTATTACTTGACCCTGCTTCACTTCACCGGAACCTTATACAAAGCATGTCAATGGCTGATGTTAAGCAAAGTATCTACGCTGGAATTCTAGCAATGATCTACCAAGATGTTGAAAATTCAGCTGCTGCTCCCCTTTACTATGGATTCGGTGGTCACACAGAAGCATTTCTTAATGATCCAAAGGGAATGAACGGTATTTCCTATGATGATAACGGTAATCAGTACATGACCGTTACTATTGATAAAGATGGTTGGGTTCACTACAACTTCTTTGATGATGGTCGCGCTAGTCAAGCAGTAAAGAATAAGCTTGCTCAAGGGGCAATAACTCCTGAAAATGCTAGTGCTGCACAAATCAACAATGCTCACAACGATTACCTTCAAAAGGAAGGTGCAGTTACTACAGCTCAAAATGCCGCAACTGCTGCCCAAAACGGGGTAACAACAGCACAAGCTAATGTTGCTACCGCCCAAACTGCAGTTAATAATGCTACTGCTGCTCAACAAAAGGCTGCTAACGAAACTCTTAACCAGAAGGCTGTTATGGCAAATGCCCAAGCAGCAGTTAACTCAGCAAACGAAAATATTAATAATTTGCAAGCTAAGTTAGCTAAGGTTCAAGCAGATTTGAATGCTATTAACGGAAGTGTTCAAGATAAGGCTCGTCAATTAGCCCAAGCTCAAACAAACCTAGCTGCTGCTCAACAGAAGTTAAATGCTTCAAAGAATGTTCAAGCTAGTCGGGACGCTGCTGTTAACGAAGCCAACGCTAAGTTGAACCAGTTACAACAGAACGTTCAAGCAAAGCAAAACGACTTACAACAAGCCCAAAGCGAACTTCAAAATAAGAAGAATGAGTATTCTCAATTGAATAGTCAAATTCGGTTGGCTAAGGTCTTTGGTACATCCCTTGCCGCTGTTTCACCACAAAGCAACTACGAGAAGGCAATTAGTGATGCTAAGAAGGCAGTTGCTAGTGCCCAACAAAAGTTAAGCGATGATACTCAAGTTTACAAGGCAAGTCAGGCAAAGCTCCAAGAGTTAACTGCAACGGTTAGTCAACTTCAGACAATCTATGAAGCAGCTCTTTCAAATGCTAAGAAGTCTGACGCAGTTCAAAATGATGCAGCCGTTAAGAAAGCTAAGACTGCTCTAGCTGCTGACCAGTTGAAGGTTCAAGTTGAAACTGGTAAATTAACGCAACTTAAAGGAACCTTGGATAAGGATCAGACAACCCTTGATGTTGCTAATGGTGACTTAACTAAGGCTCAAGAAAAGCTAAATAGTCTTCAAAACGAATTGAAGCGGGCTCAGATTACTCTCGATGGTTTGAGTCACCCATACATCCCTTCAACTCCTGCTGTTGAAGGAACTGATTCTGAAGGCGAAACTACTACGAGTTCAAAAGTTACTAGTGACGCTAATTCAGCTACTGACCAAACTGAAGCTAACTCAACAAGTAATGATAATGCTTCAACTTCTGAAGCTGCTAATGACGCTTCACAAAATGAAACTCAAGAAGCAAACGTCACGACTGAAGCTAATTACGAAGAAAACGATCAGCAGGTTCTTACTAACAAGGTTCAAAACCCAGGTAACTTGAACCGGGCCTCTGAAGAAGCATCTGTGAAGAGTGAAATTGCTGCTCAGATTGCAGCACGGAATGCTCACGCTGCTAATGACAACATGATGGCTGGCTTTGATGATCCGTACGACAATTACTACGACCTTCAACAAGAAGCTGCAAGTATTCCATCTGCTCCTCTTGAAGGGTATACTCGTCAACTTAGTGGTGGAAAGATCAACGCTAAACTTGAAGCTGCTATTAAGAGTGGTCAAATCAAGTTGCCTTCAAGCAACACTAAGTCTGAAGCAAAGAAGCAACCAAAAGTTAACAAGGATAGTCTTACAGCCATGACGGTAGTTGCTGCAGGAGCTGCTCTTGCTACTGGTGCTTCATTGAATAAGAAGCGGAAGAACAAGGTTGCTAAGAAGCTAGAAGATAATGAATAGTTAAAATTTGAGTTAAATTACTCAAGATAAAAAGAGTGAAGCTGAGAATTAAGTTTCTCGGTCTCACTCTTTTATAGTTTTATGATAAGTTATTAGGGAAGATAAATAAAAATTGAGGGATACGATGACAGAGAAAGCAACGATAAAAAATGCAATTTTAAATGGGTTATACGATCGAAATTATCAAGCCCACCAGCAATTTACACCAAAATTGATCGGAAATGAGGATGGCACAATTTGGGAAACGCTTCGTTATGAGTTAATGAATTGTAAGTCATTTACTTGGGCGGTGGCGTTTATCACCAGTGATATATTGACACCACTTAAAGTTATCTTGGCTGATCTGGCTCGTCAGGGGATTCAAGGAACACTCATTACCAGTGATTACCTTGGCTTCAATTCTCCACAGATGTTTGCGGAATTGCTTAAGATTCCTAATTTAAAGGTCATGCTTACTACGATTCCCGGCTTTCACACCAAGGGGTACTTTTTCACTCATGATGGATATTCGACAGCGTTAATCGGAAGTGCAAATTTTACCCGAGCAGCCTTGCTCCAAAACCATGAAACGATGCTGAAGGTAACTTCAAGCCAACATTCAACCTTATTTTCACAAGTTGCCACTGGGATAAGTCACCTTCAAAATGAAAGTCACCCGTTAACCGAAGAGTGGATTGCAAATTATGCTAAAAGTTGGCAGTCACCAAAAACGAGTAATGGTTCAAACCAAAGTAATCGGAAAATTATCCCAAATCAAATGCAACGGGCAGCTCTCATAGAACTTCAGGGCCTAATCGATCGGGGTGCACACCGGGGATTAGTAGTTTCGGCAACGGGGACCGGCAAAACCTACTTAGGAGTATTTGCTGTCAAGGAGAACCGGCCACAAAAATTTCTCTATGTTGTTCACCGGGAACAGGTTGCACGAAAAGCAATGCAGAGTTTTCAGCGGGTTATCGGTGGTTCGCAGGAAGACTTCGGCCTCATAAGCAGTCAACACCATGACTTTTCACCACGGTACCTTTTTGCAACGGTCCAAACATTAAGTCAGAAAAAGGTTCTTGAGGGACTCTCTCCTCAAATGTTTGACTTTATTTTAGTGGATGAAGCACACCGGGCAGCTGCTCCTAGTTATCAACGGTTAATGGATCATTTTAAGCCAAAGTTCTGGTTGGGGATGACGGCAACTCCAGACCGGATGGATAACCAGGATGTTTATGGGATCTTTGACTACCATATTGCTTACGAGATTCGCCTGCGAGATGCTTTGAACAACGACATGCTAGTTCCATTTCACTATGTGGGGGTTCAGGATTATGAAGCTAATGGTGAAGTGATTGATGAGACAACTAATCTAAAACGGTTAGTAGCTAGTGAACGGGTAAAGTATGTTTTAAGACAGTTAGAATACTATGGCTATTGTGGGCGGCAACCGCGAGGACTGGTCTTTTGCAGTCGGCAAGCAGAAGCACGTGAATTAGCGAAACAATTCACTGCTTTAGGGCATCCGGCAATTGCATTGACAAACCAAGATAGCAATTATCAACGTCAAGAAGCTGTAAAGCGACTGGAAAATGGTGAACTTGAATACCTGATTACCGTTGACCTATTTAACGAGGGAGTTGATATTCCGTCATTAAACCAAATTGTGATGCTGCGAAATACTGAATCACGGATTGTTTTCCTCCAACAACTAGGACGTGGATTACGGAAATACCCGGGGAAAGACTTTGTCACTGTGATTGATTTTATCGGTAATTATAAGCACAATTACATGATTCCGTTAGCGCTAAACGATGATTCGAGCCGGGATCAGGATCAAGCACGGCGTGAAGTCCAACTTCCACAAAACATTGGTGTTTCCACGATTAACTTTTCACGGGTTGCCAGCGAGCGCATTCTAACCTCGTTGGAGAAGACGAAGCTTGATTCAATGGCGGAACTTCGTCGAGCATACCATGAGTTGGAACAGCGATTAGGGCGAGCACCGCTATTAATAGACTTTCTTCAATCCGGTTCAGTGTCCCCCGTTGTTTTTGCCCGAAATAAGCTTCTTGATAATTACGGGAGCTTTTTGGTTAAAATGGGTGAAAAGGTAAAACTAAATCGGTACGAAAACCAAGTCTTGACATTTATTACGAAGGAACTTTTAAGCGGGAAACGAGCACACGAATTAATTCTTCTTTCACTATTGAAGGATCAAGACGTCACTAAGGAGCAGTTGATTAGTGCTTTAGAGCAAAACAACTGCTATGTTAATGCGGCAGTTTTGCGTTCCCTAACAGATGTTCTTAGTTTACGGTTCTTTGATGTAAAAGCCGGAAAGCAAACGAAGAAGCAACAGTATGGTGATCAGTCAATCATTGCGGTTAACCAGGGTATATACCAGTTGAATTCCCAAATTAAGGATTCGCTAAAACAGAATTCAGCTTTTCAGCGACTCTTTGTTGATGTGCTTGAAACTGGGTTAGCATTAAGCAAAAAATATGATCAACGTCAGCAATTCACCCTTTACCAGCAATATGATCGGAAGGACGTTTGTCGACTATTAAACTGGCCATTAGACGTTAGTGCTCCGATGTATGGCTATCGAGTTGCTGAAAGCGAGTGCCCGATTTTCATCACGTATCACAAGAAATCGCCAAAGCAACGGAATGCAATATATGATAACCAGCTTCAGAATGGTCAATCATTACGCTGGTATACTCGGTCACCGCGTCATCTATCCTCTGCTGAGGTACAGCGTTTGCTTGCAGGAGTTGATGAGGGTCACCAACGGGAGAAACTGCATCTTTTTGTTAAGCTGAGCGATGCCGTAGGAAAGCAATTTTACTACTTAGGAACCGCTAAGATTGATCCGGCTTCAGTGAGGGAAGAAATGCTTGGTGAAAAGAAAAAAGCGGCGGTGGGGATGAACCTTGTTTTAGAACATCCGCTACCTACCACGATGGCAAAAACATTATTTGAATGATGATTTTGTAGTTTAAAACGACAAAGAGACCGAGATAATTCTCGATCTCTCAAAGTAAGTAAGATAGGTAGTTATCGCTACCTATTTTTAAGTTTATCATAATTGCTTTAATAAGCAAATTATTATTAGACAATCCTAACTAAAATGTTAAACAATCACATATTTAAAAGCGATTTCATCATGAGAATGCCAATGCTAGTCAATCAAAGCCGTTTGGATTAAAATATAAGAAGTTACGAATAAAAAGGTGATTAAGATGAAAACAGTAAAAATCGGGAACACAAATTGGCAGGTATCGAATATTGCATTAGGAACGATGCGGATGGGAAATTTGGCGGTTTCTAAAGTAGTTGATGCTTTACAAGCCGCTCATGAAGCTGGAATTAACTTTATTGATTCGGCAGATATCTATGGTAATGATCCAGAATTAGGAAGAGGTTCGTCAGAAATCCATTTTGGTGAGGCTTTGGCCCAGAGTGGCTTAACTCGAGCAGACTTCTTTATTCAGTCTAAAGTGGGACTGTTTGCCAATGCAGATAATCAAATTATCCGATATGATTCATCCAAATCTCATATCCTTAAGGCTGTAGACGGCATTCTCAGTCGGATGAAGGTGGATTACTTAGATTCCCTACTAATTCACCGTCCTGACCCGCTAATGGACCCTAGCGAGGTTGCTGAGGCGTTTGACGAGCTTCAGGCTGCAGGGAAGGTTCGTCATTTTGGCGTCTCCAATTTTAATCCTCAACAAATAGCCCTATTACAATCAGCAGCGGACCAACGATTATTGATCGATCAGCTTCAATTCGGCTTGAAGCACACGGGGATGATTGACTTTGGCCTACACACAAATATGACGGATGATGGGTCGGTTAACCATGACGGTGGTCTTCTTGATTACCTACGATTGAATAAAATGACTATCCAGACATGGTCGCCATTTCAGTATGGGACTTTTGCGGGAACATTTATTAACAATGAGCAATTTCCAAAATTAAATGCTGAATTAGCTAAGTTAGCTGATAAGTATGGCGTTAGCAAGAATGCCATTGCGGTAGCTTGGATTTTGAAGCACCCAGCCAATATGCAGGTCCTAATTGGGACAATGAATCCGCAACATATTCAAGATAGTGCAGCAGGAAGCGATATTACGCTGACTAACCAAGAGTGGTATGACTTATACCTTGCCGCAGGAAACACTTTGCCATAAAAGACTCATGAAAAACTACCAAACCTTTTATCGACGAATTACTAAGCCATTTGTTCAGCATCCCTGGCTAATTCGCAGTCTTCGCTGGTTAAATGGGGCAATTGTGGTAGGAATGTACGTTTCGTATATTTTATTATTGCTTTGGGTTGCCCTTTTTGCAGGTGGTATTAATGAGCTTCTTCCGTTAGTGTTCATTCCGGGAGTTGGTTTCGTTCTTCTATCGTTAATTCGGCATCATCTTAATTACCCGCGGCCATATGAGGAATGGCCGATTAAACCACTGATCCCGCGAAAAGGCAGTGGAGATTCTTTACCTAGTCGGCACGTGTTTTCAGCAACCGTAATCGCAATGAGTGTTATGAGTGTTTCACGAGTGTTAGGGTTAATCTTATTAGCTCTTGCGGTGATCTTAGCCATGGTCCGCGTGATTGGCGGAATTCATTATCCCCGAGATGTTATTGCCGGATTCTTCTGTGCCTTGGCGTGTGGCATAGTGCTAGTAATTTAAAGTTAATAACAAAAAATGAGGCAATGAACCAACTCGTGATTCTTTGCCTCATTTTCTTAATAATGAAACGTTATGAATAATTGCTTTATGCCCGGTTATTCATTATGTGGGCGCTTGTCGCAATAATCAGCCCTACAAAACTTACAGCAGCGATAACATTACTCATAATAGACATCATATTGAACAACTCCTTTTAACATAATTGTTTTTTCTTCTAACGGGATTCAACAACCCCTCCACAAAGTATATTAACATGTTTTGAAGCCCGTGATGATAATAATTAGGTAAGCTTTTGCTAAGCAAACTTCTTAAAAATCAGTGGAATTTATTAACAAATTCTTAGTATTTGTTAGCGCTTACATGACGACCCTCTAATTTAGCGTGATCAGCTTAATTTTTTTAATTTAAGATTGGAAAAGCTATCTCCCAAAAAGAATAAATGTTAAATTTAATTATTGGTAACTGAATGGGCGGGTGAGAAAAATGACAAAACAAATGAAAGGAATTCTCCTTGCAGCTGGCGGCGCTTCGTTATGGGGTGGATCGGGAGCTGCAGCACAATACTTATTTGAACAAACGGGCATTACCACTTCATGGTTGGTGGCAGTGCGGTTGCTCTTGGCGGGAATTGTCTTAACAACAGTTAGTTTACTTAAGACGCCCCAACAAGTCCGCCGAATAGTCAGCAATCGCCGCCATTTAGTTTCGTTAATTGGTTTTGCTCTCTTGGGGATGCTTAACTCACAACTGACGTATTTTTTGGCAGTGAAATATAGTAATGCGCCGACAGCAACTGTAATTCAATACCTTCAACCAGTAATTATCATTATTTGGTTAGCTATTGCTCAGCGACAGTGGCCACGACGAATTGATTGCATCTCAATTATTATTGCGTTAATTGGAACTTTCTTGTTAGTTACTGGGGGTCATCTTGGAACGTTAGCGTTAACGCCAGCCGCAATTTTCTGGGGGCTTTGGTGTGCCGTGGCCGCTGCACTATACACCTTATTACCACGACCATTACTTGCAAAGTTCGATGCGTTAGCGGTTTGCGGACTAGCAATGCTTTTGAGCGGGATCGGGATGCTACCAGAAATTATCATTCATCGTTTGCCATCATTGAGCCTGATGGGGTGGCTCTTGGTTGCCTATATTGTTGTTTTTGGAACAATGTTTTCCTACACTATGTTCTTACAGAGTATGCGTTATATTAGTCCGGCCGTTACGGGAATTCTTAGTGCTTTTGAGCCACTTGTTGCGACATTTTTAGCAGTAACATTACTCGGAACAAGATTAACGGGGGCCGCAATTGTTGGTTCGTTATTAATCTTGTTAACTACTTTACTCCAATCGATTCCATCAAATTACTATCAGAGAATTTTCTTTCTTACTGGTAAGCATAAAACAAAAACTAAATAGTCAAAAATGGACCTGTACATTCAACTTTGGTGTGTCCCAGTTTAACTACTGGAACCACATAGTGAATGTTGAGGTCCAATTTTATTATTATCTTAGGATGTCAATGAGGTTTTTATTAGCGGCTTGTCGGGCGGGAAGAATTCCAAAAATTAATCCAACCGCTGCTGATGTTCCGAATGCGAGGAAGAAAGCATTCATCGAGATGTGGGCATGAATATGGATCCCCTGACCACCAATTGCATTTGATAACAATGGTGCCAATAAATGTGCTAATCCTGCTCCGCCAAGGAAACCAAGTAATCCTCCCGTCACCGTTAAAATTACCGCTTCAACTAAGAATTGCATCATAATGTTAAACGGTGTTGCGCCAACTGCCAAACGAATCCCAATTTCTTGGGTTCGTTCCGAAACCGAAATGTACATCATGTTCATTACCCCGATTCCGGCGATAAACAGTGAGATAGCAGCGATAAAGCTAATGAAGGTAGTAATAATCCTCATTTGTGAGGAGAATTGCTTCAAGGCCTTTTCCATATCAATGTATTCATAGGTCCCTTGATTTCTCGCTGGACCGTTTTTCTTTAAATACTTAGCAACTTTGCGTGAGATGCTGCTAGCATTGACTCCTTGGCTAAAAGTCAGTTTTAGAGTATTTCCCCGAGTAGCTCCTTCACCATGATAATATAGCGAATCTGGGACTAAGAGATCAGCACCATATGGGTTTTGATTACCATCACTTGTATATTGCCCCTGCGCTTTATATATTCCGATTATGTTATAGGTGACATCATTAACTGTTACCGTTGTTCCCAAAGCATTTTGGGCTGTACCGTATTGTTTTTTGGCAATCTTATCGCTCATTAAAGCACTTGCTTGGCCTACCGCTAAATTATTTTTGGTGAAATTTTTTCCGGCAATCAAGCGAATTTGGTGACTCGGCTTCTTCAAAAGACTGACGCTAGTATTTTTAGTGGTATCACCAATCTGCGCTTGTGCTGAGAAATTATCGTTTTCACGCTCAATTTTGATATTGTTAATCTCGCCACCAAATTGAGTTTTAATGTTATCTACTTCATTTTGGGTAAAGCCATAGGTGTTGGAAGTAATGTTGTCGGGATTAAAGGCAATTTCGGTTGTTTGCTGTCCTTGCTTAGCATTATTGCCGAATTTGTCGTACATTGTCTGGGTAATCCCATCCCCAATTCCCAGGATTGCGATCACAGCAGCGATTCCAATCATAATTCCGATAATCGTCAGAAAACTCCGCTTCTTATTTGCCCTTAACGATTGGATCGCTGTTTTAAATAATTCAATTACCTGCACGCTGGTTTTCCTCCTTACTATCACTGATTACCCGGCCATCAATGATTTTAATTACCCGCTCACACTGTTCAGCAACGTGAGGATCGTGAGTAACCATAATGATGGTCGTGCCTTCTTGCTGATTAAGGGATTTAAATAAGTTCATAATTTCTTGACTTGTTTCACTATCGAGGGCACCAGTCGGCTCGTCGGCAATCAAGAATTGGGGATGCGTTGAAATTGCCCGGGCGATCGAGACCCGTTGTTGCTGACCACCAGACATGTTTTTCGGTAATTGTTCTTCATAGCCTGCTAGGCCTACTTGTTTAAGCGTTTCAGAAACTCGGCCATTAATTTCTTTTCGGGATTTTCCCGCATATAGCAACGGTAATGCGACATTATCCGCAACCGTTGACTCTCGTAATAGCTTAAAATTCTGAAAAACAAAGCCAACATTCTGGTTCCGTAAACTGGAGAATTGCTTCCGGGTGTAATCGTGAATAGGGTGATCCTGGTAAAAGTAGGTTCCCTCAAAATCATCATCTAAGAACCCGATAATGTTAATGAGCGTTGATTTGCCCGACCCGGATTCACCAATAATGGCGACTAATTCGCCTTGGTCGATTTCAATATTAATATCATGCAAAACATGGAACCGTTGGCTGCCTTGATGATAATACTTATTAATATTCTTTAGAGTGATCATTTTAATCAACCTTTGTATTATTCTTCAACTTGCTATTAGGGTTAATTACGATTTTATCGCCTTCATCAATCCCATCCGTAACAACGTAGGAGCTGTTAACAGCGTGACCGCTAATCTTGGCTTTACGAGCTTTTCCATCGGTATCAACGACAAATACTTTTCCGTTACGGACAGCCTTTTTAGGGATTAAAATGCCATCCTGTTTAATTGATGCCTTAGCGGTTTGGCCGGCCATGAACTGATTTGCGTTAACGCTTGCGGTCACCTTATAGCGAGTATTGTTGCCGGTACCCTTTGTTGGGATTGTGGCTAGGTAATTAACTTGAGTATTAGCTACGTGGTTTGTTGCTAGTGCCTTAACCTTTAAATCAGTGCTTTGATGTAATTTATCATAGTCATATTCAGAAACTTGACCGACAAATTGGAGGTTGTCTGAATAGAGGGTTACTACCGGGGCATCTTCCTTAGATTGATCAATGGACACATACCCGGAATACGGCGCCACAAGAGTCTGGTTAACTTTTTCTGAAATATTTTTTAATTGTTGCTGCATTGAACTACCAGTGGTTTGGTCATCTGAAGAAGCACTTTGCGACTGATCTAGTTGGTTTTGCAAATTAGCAACTTGACTCTGCAAATCATCATTATGCATCGTTAGGATTGCTTGTCCTTGAACTACGTGATCACCATTTTTAACGTTAAGACTTTGAAGTTTCCCAGAAGGTACGGTTAGCATTTGGGTTTCTACCGGTTCGATTTTCCCGGTAAGGTTAAAACTGGGTTGAGAAGTAACCCTCATTGTTGAAAATGTAGATTGCGACTTATCCTTTTTAGTGTTTGAGTGTTGAATTCCGATAATGATTAGAATCAGGATTACGAGAATACTAATAATCATTATCAGCCGTCGTCGCTTGGTTGCTAATAATTTTCGCCATCGTGATTGCTTTTGGCTGGTTCGTTTCGCAGTCATTTAAGAATTCCTCCCAATTTTAGGTTAATTAGTTATGTAACTAAGTGTATAAGGTGGAAAATTAAATTGCAAGGAAAACTTAGAATTACAATTAAGAAGAAATTTACCAGCAAAAACATAAATAAGAGTAAAATCTTAAATTTTTTGTTTAAATTTGTGCAGAAAACGCTTACAATGTTAACAGTGATTAAATTTCACTTAGTTGTTTACCTATTTTACTTTTTATAAGGGAGTGTTTCATTTGTTTAAGTTTTTGAAACCGTCTCCGGATGCAACCAACCTTGTGCCAAAAGATAAAATTCCTAGTGTTTATCGGCGCAAGCAGACGGGGGTTATTTTAGCAACCTGTTTTACTTACCTGGCTTACTACATTATTCGGTTGATTTTTACAACTGAACAGAAGCCGGTAATGAAGGAATACGGCTTTAATATTGGTCAAATTGGGCTGATTCTTTCAACATTTGGGATTGGTTATGGTGTTGCTAAGCTATTTATGGGTGGCTTATCTGATAAATCAAATACGCGGGTCTTCCTCGCATTTGGCCTTTATCTTTCTTGTATTTTCAATGCTTTCTTGGCATTTACTAAGAACTTTTACCTGATCCTATTCTTAATGCTCCTCATTTCCATTACTCAAGCCATGGGAGCACCTGCTTGTCAGCGGGAAATTTCGTTATGGTTTGCTAAAAAGCACCGGGGAGTTGTCTTCGCTGTCTGGGCCTCAGCACACAATGCCGGAGCCTTTGCCTGTGTTGCTTGTATTCAAATAGCAACGTTCCTGTTCTCTGGTTCATTACCAGCTGTCTTCTTAACCGCTTCTGTAGTTTCTGCAATTATTGCTACTATTATGTTATTGATTAATTCGGAGCGTCCGGAAGTAGCTGGTTTGCCGAACATGGCCGTTTATTCTGGTCACGTTGAACTGGATGAAAATGGTAATTCAACTGCTCAAGAACTGTCTAACAAGACTTTCTGGCAAATCCTTTACCAAGATATTCTGTGCAATAAGGTTGTTTGGGCGGTTACGTTAACTTCCATGTCAATCTACATTGTACGTTATGGGATCATGAGTTGGATTCCAAGTTACTTACCAACAAAGGGCTTCAGTGTTGATTGGGCTAAGTGGCTAGTCGGAATTTTTGAATTGTCAGCTGTTCCAGGAGTTATTATCCTTGGTGGTATTTCTGATCTTCTGAAGGGTCGGCGGTCATTAGTTTGTTTGATTTGTGTAATCTGCTTAATCATTTGCTTGATCACTTACTTTACTAGTACGAGTCATGCAGTTATCGTTGCGGTCCTCTTTATTATGGGGAGCTTGATTTATGCACCACTTTCACTAGTTGGTTTAATGGTTAATGAAGCTGTGCCAAATTACGCGGTTGGGTTATCGACCGGATTCATGGGCTTCTTCCAGTATGTCTTCGGTGAAACGGCCGCCACAGCTTTAATTGGTCAATTAGTTAACCATTTTGGTTGGGGCGCATCATCAGTTACGATTTATGTTGCTGCCGGAGCTGCCTTCCTGCTTCTCGTTTACCTTGTCTTCAAGGAACGTCATATTCTTCGGATGGAAGCTAAAGTTAATGCAGCTGACCATGCTAAAGAAAATAATGGTGAAAAAGCTCAAAACTAGTTAACATTAGTCTTGAATAAGTACCGAGTCTTCTCGTAATTTGAAGGCTCGGTGTTTTTATTACTTAGTAGTAAAGCCTGTTCAACCCTTGAGAAGATCCATTTCTCGTTTTCTCTTATGCTATAATATCTAGTGACAAGTAAGAGGAGTAATTATGGTAGAAAAAAAGACAATCAAGTTAGATGACGTGGCAGAATTAGCAGGCGTTTCAAAAACAACCGTTTCGCGGGTCTTGAATAATCGCGGATACTTAAGCGACAAGACGATTAAAAAGGTCCACGATGCAATGGATAAGCTAAATTATCGGCCAAATGTAATTGCTCGACAGTTATTTAAACAAAAGACCAACCTGGTTGCCTTAGTTTTTCCGACAGTGGACAACCCGTTTTTTGCTGAGCTTGAAGCAGAATTGGAAAAGCGGTTTGATCAATTAGGCTATCGGGTTTTGATGGGGAATAGTCAGAATAACCCTGCCAAGGAACAGGATTATTTGAAACTATTATTGAATCATCAGGTTGATGGCTTAATTGTGGGTTCCCATAACCAGGGAATTTCTGAATACCAGAAGACGACCAGACCAATTGTCTCAATTGAACGATTCGTTGGGAAACAGATTCCAGTTGTTTCTTCTGATAACTACCAGGGAGGGCTCCTTGCGGTTCAACGCTTACTGAATGATGGCTGTAAACACATCATTCATACCAACTACCCGATCAATTTAGTATCGCCTAATGAGTTGCGTCAGCAAGCTTATGAGGATCTGATGAATAGGCATCACCGAAAGCCAATTACCTATAGTGTTTCGTTTGATGTATCTGATGAAGAGAAGGAACGGGTTTTCCGTAAAATGTTCCGGGAACATCCAGAAGTTGATGGAATTTTTGCCGATAATGATACTAACGCAAGTTTAATTATTCGGGTGGGGAAAGAATTTAATCGCCACGTCCCAGATGATCTCAAGGTTGTTGGTTATGATGGAGCCAATATTACCCGAACCCTATCGCCAGAATTGACTACAATCCAGCAGCCAATTCCTGAAATGGCAACTAAAGCGGTTGAATTACTCCTTCAATTGATTGATGGAAAGACAGACGTTAAGTCAGTTACTCTTCCGGTAAAGATGATTAATAGTACAACGGCATAATTTAAGCTGGGAATTAACTTTCTCGGAGGGACGGTTGACTAACCTAGAACGATGAATGATGATGAAATCATCAGAGTCGTTCGTAGTTAGGCTTGAGTCCCTCAGTTAATTCCCGCGATTGGACACTATTAGTTCGAAATTTATTAAGTATAGTATAGAAGAGGGTAAGGGAAAGTTTTCCCCTACCCTTAATTTCTAGTGTTATAAAACCACCTGTTAATTACTGATCAAGTCGGCAAAGAAATAGCTATTTTACCATTAATTTCGTTATTTTCTATTAATAATTGGGCTTTTTTTAAAAGATTCTGTTAACCGGTTGCATATAAGCAGTTAACAAGTAAAAAAATTAGTAAATTAGTAAACGGTCTAATGTAAGCGCTTACCATGTTTTGGGCTGGAGATACCGTTAACTACTGGTTTCAAGCGGAAAAGAGTGAAATCGATCACTAAATGTAAGCGCTTTACTAACCTATGTTTACCGGTTACCATAAAGATGTTGAAAGAAATTAGATGAAATAAAAATTCGTTACTTTGTATTAGCAAGTTTGGAGGTTGTTTTTACTATGAAACAAAGTCAGTCACTGGCAACTAAACTTGCGTTCTTGTCCGCATCATTTATGGTTACGAGCGCCTACGCAATTCAAAGTGCCTTGCCACAGATTAAGTCAGCGCTGAATGTTAGTCAGCCGCAAGTTGAGTACTTAGTCACAGCGCCATCCTTTGCGGTAATGTTCTTCGTTGTTCTCTCACCATTGCTTCAGGATTGGTTTAATATTTCTGATAAGCATATTATTATGGCCGGGATTACGATCGTTGGGATTGCTGGATTGATTCCATCATTTGTTAGCAACTACATGGTAATTTTGATTTCACGGCTCTTCCTTGGTGCTGGATATGGCCTTTATAATTCTCAAGCAATTTCATTGATTTCTGTTTGGTATCAAGACCACGAACGAACAAGTATGCAGGGCTGGCGGTCAGCATTTGAACAAATCGGGAATGCCTGCACGTTAACAATTTCAAGTTTGTTGCTGATTTATGCTGGTTGGCACGCAGCATTCTTGGTTTACGGATTGGCCTTTGCGGTAATGGCATTCTTTGCATGGCGGGTACCAAATGATGCTCACAGCAACACGACGACTAGTGATAACCAACAAGCAACAGAAACCATTTCACCAATTACTAATGAACCAGTAACTAAGATTAGTCCGTTAGTAATCGCAATTCTGGCATTTGTTCTATTAATTAAGATGGACTTTATCGGAATGGAAGACCGTTTTCCTGGATTAGCCGTTGCAATTAACGGTAAAACTTTCACGGGTACCGGGACCTATCTTTCATTAATGCTGATTGGGGCAACTCTTGGTGGTGCTTGTTATGGAGTTTTGCAGAAGCATTTCGGCTATGTAGGAACGATTTACATTGGCTTAATTCTTTTGGCGATTGCTAACTTCCTGTTTGGCTTCGGTGGAAATAGTTTTCCAATTATCGCTGCCGGGATCCTTTTGGTTGGCTTCCCAATGCAAGTCCTTACACCGTTGATCTTTAATATTCTGCCATTTATGGCACCAATGAAGCTTCAAACCAAGGTTACATCATTTGTACTAATTGGGTTTAACTTTGGGGCTTTCTTCTCACCAACAGCCGATGCTTGGTTTAACCACCTATTAAGTCAACCGCTAAACGGATTAGGCTTAGCAGCACCATTTCGGATTTATGGAGTAATGATGCTGATTATTGCTGGCTTACTCTTTATGGGGAAGCACCTATACGAACTTAAGCGGATGGATAATACTGTTGAAAAGAAGCAACCTGCAACTGTTCACGTATACACCAAGTAACAGATTTAAATAAAAATACCGTGGTCGAATGACTTTTAATTGTTGTTGGATCACGGTTTCTTATTTTAAATTGGGCTGATAATTTAACCTGAAAATAAAATTCAAAAAATTTCTGTCAACCGATTGACATATAAAATAGAAAGCGCTAACATAATAGTCGTTGAATAGTTAAGCACTTCCAAATGAATGAAGTAAGCTAATTAATAAAAAAGGGGACTGGAATCATGGCTCATATTTCATTTGATCAAACAGGCTTAAAGAAATTCGTTAACGATAACGAATTAGGCGAAATGCAAGCAATGGTAAATGCAGCGGATGATGAATTACGCAACGGTACTGGTGCCGGGGCAGACTTCCGTGACTGGCTCCACTTGCCAACTGATTACGACAAGGAAGAGTTTGCGCGGATTAAGGCCGCTGCCAAGAAGATCCAATCAGATTCAGACATCTTAGTGGTCATCGGGATTGGTGGTTCTTACCTTGGTGCCCGGATGGCGGTTGACTTCTTGCACAACACCTTCTACCAAGCCCAAAAGGCCGAGGAGCGGAAGTACCCATTAGTACTCTTTGCCGGGAACTCCTTAAGTTCAACTTATGTTCATGACTTGATTGAATTGATTGGTGACAAGGACTTCTCCGTTAACGTGGTTTCTAAGTCTGGAACGACAACTGAACCATCAATTGCTTTCCGGATCTTCAAGAACCTCTTGATCAAGAAGTATGGTGAGGAAGAAGCTAACAAGCGGATCTACGCTACCACTGATAAGGCTAAGGGTGCTTTAAAGACCGAAGCCGATGCTCACGGCTACGAAAGCTTTGTCATTCAAGACGGTATTGGTGGCCGTTACTCCGTTCTTTCCCCAGTTGGTCTCTTACCAATCGCTGTTTCTGGCGGTGACATTGACCAATTGATGGCCGGAGCTGCTCAAGCGGAAAAGGACTACACGGATCCAAAGTTAGAAAACAACGAAGCTTACCAATACGCTGCTTACCGGAACATCCTTTACCGGAAGGGCTTTGAAACTGAATTGCTCGAAAACTACGAACCAAACATGACGATGTTTGCTGAATGGTGGAAGCAATTAGCTGGTGAATCTGAAGGGAAAGATCACAAGGGCATTTATCCATCTAGTGCTAACTTCACGACTGACCTGCACTCCCTTGGTCAATACATCCAAGAAGGTCGGCGCTTCTTGATGGAAACCGTTGTTAAGTTAGACCAGCCAAATCACGATATGGAAATCCCAAGCGAACCGGATAACCTGGATGGCTTAGGCTACTTGGAAGGCAAGACGATGGACTTCGCTAACACCAAGGCTTATGAAGCCGTTGTCGCTGCTCATACGGCTGGAGGAGTACCGGTAATGACCGTTCACATTCCAAAGGAAGACGAATACACCCTTGGCTACCTGATCTACTTCTTTGAAGTGGCTATGGGAATCTCCGGTTACCTCAATGGGATCAACCCATTCAACCAACCAGGCGTTGAAGCTTACAAGGTTAACATGTTTGGCCTGTTAGGCAAGCCAGGTTACGAAGAGATCGGCAAGAAGCTGCGGGCTGAAATGGGCGAAAACAAGTAAGGAGGAATTGCTATGCTACTAGGAAGTATTGAAGCAGGAGGGACAAAGTTCGTTTGTGCCGTTGGTAATATTAACTACCAAATTCAAGATTCAATCCACATCCCAACAACGACTCCTGAAGAAACCATTCAAAAGTGTATTGAATGGTTTGACCAATACAAGGATGATTTGAGTGCGATTGCGATTGCATCATTTGGACCAATTGAAATTCGTAAGAGTTCACCTAAGTATGGTTACATTACCAATACGCCAAAGCCGGGTTGGCAAGACACTGATTTTGTGGGCCCATTCAAGAAGCACTTTAACGTTCCAATTGCTTGGACGACAGACGTTAATGGTTCCGCATACGGTGAATATGTTCTTTCAACGTTATTTAACAAGCGGATCAATTCACTGGTTTATTACACCATTGGGACTGGTGTTGGTGCCGGTGCTGTAATTGACGGTAAGTTTGTCGGTGAATTAGGTCACCCTGAAATGGGACATATTCGGTTGAAGCGTCACCCTGATGACCTTGACTTTAAGGGAATTTGCCCATTCCACGGTGATTGTCTTGAAGGACTAGTTAGTGGGCCAACTTTTGAAGCACGGTTAGGCAAGAAGGGAAAAGATGTTCCATTAACTGATCATGTTTGGGACATTATGGCTTACTATGTTGCCCAAGCTGCTGTCGATGCAACCCTTATGTTCCGTCCAGGACAAATTGTCTTTGGTGGTGGTGTTGTTAGCGAAGAATTCTTAAAGAAGATTCGTCGTGAATTTAAGAAGCTGCTTAACGATTATGTTGAGGTCGGCGATCTTAATGAATACATCACCATGCCATTAGCCCAACACAACGGCTCCGCAACCATCGGCGACTTTGCCTTAGCATTGAAGGCGGCAACAAATTAGAGTGCGAGCCGTGACGAACTAGCAACTGAGCACTAGAAAATCCCGGACGATGATTGGTTACAATCAAGGACGGGATAGCTAGGCGGAAGTTGCGGTCACGGCGAGCACGTTTTGGCTATGTCGCAGTAGAACTTTATCTCTAGCAAGTTCCTGGCGAAGCACGCTCTAGTCTTAATAAATTAGATATTAAAGTCCATTTAAAGGAGGTGAGACTTATGGCATTTAACAAGAGTTTAGCAGGTTATTATGACGACTTGGCACACGTTGGAATTCCAACTGATGATTTGAAGAAGACAATTGCCTTCTGGGAAAAGTTAGGTTTCAAGAAGCAAGGCCAATTTGATACTGATGATCAAGGACACCAAGTGGTATTTATGAAGGTTGGCCACTTAATGTTAGAGATCTGGGACAGTGATGGTGCTGTTCACAAGACCGGTGCAATTAACCATATCTCATTGAACGTTGAAGATGCAGATAATGCATTTAAGGCCGCTAAAGAAGAAGGATTCGACGTTAAGGAAGACGAAGTACAACACCTTGACTTCTGGAAGCATGGAATCAAGTTCTTCAACATTGTTGGTCCAAACGATGAAACTATTGAATTTTGTGAAGTTGTTAAGGATTAATCCCGCTAGAGGCATTAACCTTTAGTCCAGATCGACCCTAAAGCACTTTGTTAGTGTAGGAGGAATATCTGATGAAAGCTTTAGTAATGACTGGTAAGAAGAAGTTAGAAATTGATGACAACTACAAGAAGCCAGAAGTTAAGCCCAATGAAGTTTTAGTTCACACTGCCTGGGCTGGTATCTGTGGAACTGATAAGGCATTATACAATGGTCTTCCTGGTTCAGCAGATGCTGTTCCACCAATTGTATTGGGACACGAAAATTCTGGTGTAGTTGCAGCTGTTGGGAGTGAAGTTGAAGATTTCAAGGTTGGCGATCGTGTCAGCGTTGATCCAAACATTTACTGCCACAAGTGCTACTACTGCCGGACATCTCGCCCAGAACTTTGTGAACACTTGGATGCTGTTGGTGTTACTCGGGATGGCGGCTTTGAAGAATACTTCACCGCTCCTGAAGAAGTTGTATATCATGTTCCTGACAACGTTTCACTTGAAGCTGCAGCTGTAATTGAACCAATCTCATGCGCAATGCATGCTGTTGATCTTTTGACTACTCACCCATATCAAAATGCATTGATCATTGGTGATGGTTTTGAAGGACAACTGATTGCTCAAATTTTAAAGGCTCGCGGAATTCGTGAAGTTACTCTTGCCGGAACCGTTGACGAAAAGCTTGAAAATAACCGGAAGCATTTCGGCTTTAAGACCATTAATAACATGACTCACCCAGAAGAAGTCAAGGAAGACTCATATGACATTGTTGTTGAAGCCGTTGGTCTACCAAAGACTCAAGAACAAGCTGTTGAAGCTGCTCGTCGTGGTGGTCAAGTATTAATGTTTGGTGTTGGTAACCCTGACTCAGAGTTTAAGGTAAATACTTACAAGGTTTACCAAAAACAATTAACGATTCAAGGAACCTTCATCAATCCTTACACTTTCGAAGATTCTATTGCTTTGCTTCAATCAGGAGATGTTGATCCACTTCCATTAATTTCAAATGTTTTGGACTTCGCTCACGTTGAAGACTTTGTAAGTGGTAAGTTAGGCAATATTTCAAAGGCTATCGTAAAAGTTGCCGGCGAAGAAGCCTAAGTTATCTAAGTAAGTAGGCGTATTTTCTACATCTTATTTCAAATCTTTTCCAAGGCTTTTTCACCGCTTGGAGTGGATAAGCAAATCTTTCCAAATTTGAGCTTTTATTGATTAGGTATAGAAAATTTATTTTATGAAAAGGGGAACGAGAATGAATGAATCAAAGTTTATCAGCTGGCTCGGACGAATTGCCAGTATAATTGCTATCTTAATGTACGTATCTTACATTGCACAGATTTATAACAACCTGCATGGTAATTACGCTGCACCGCTTCAACCATTTGTTGCAGGAGTGAACTGTACTCTTTGGAGTATCTATGCATACTTTAAGAAGGACCGTGACTGGCCAGTGTTCTGGGCTAACTTTCCGGGGGTATTCTTTAGCTTTGCGACATTCTTGACTTGTTTCCCTTGGTAAAATAGGTCAAATAACTCCACATATTAATTCAATCTGACTGACAAGAAATTATACTTCTTGTCAGTTTTTTGATAATATAAAGGAAAGATAAAGTTCAAAGTGGTGCCATCAAACGGGTGCCGCTTTCTTTTATAGAAAGGAACAGGAAAATGACAAAAGAAGTAAAGCGGATCATTGCAGTGGTCCTATTTTGCGAATTTTTAATCTGCTTAGGGATGAGTTTGGTATTTCCGGTAGAGCCATTTATTAAAAATGAGTATCACTTTACTGCTTTCGACATGGGAGTGATGTCATCATTATTTGCATTTGTTCAATTTGTGGCATCACCGATTGTTGGCCGTTTTTCAGATAAAATTGGGCGAAAACCAATGCTGGTGTGGGGACTCTTAATTTTTGCCATTGCGGAATTTGTCTTTGCGTTAGCTCAACATCTGTGGGTCTTTGATCTTTCACGAGCAGTTGATGGCCTCTCAGCAGCAATGTTTGTCCCGACTTCAATGGCTTTAGCGGCAGATATTACAACTGAACGGGACCGGGCTAAAGCAATTGGCTGGTTATCAGCAGCGTTTAGTGGCGGACTAATTTTGGGACCAGGACTTGGCGGCCTGCTAGCACACGTTAGCTATAAATTCCCGTTTTGGATTGCGGGAGTTCTTGGTCTAATCAGTACAGTGATTGCTTGGCGGTTTCTTCCTCGAGATGAGGACGAACGGTTCCAAAGTGAAACCAAGGATCCTGAAGGGGAACTTCTCGGCAGTAGTTGGCAGCAAATAAAGCAGATTATGACGCCAACTTTAGCGGTGCTCTTCGGAATGATCTTCGTTGCCGCATTTGGTTTGGCCGGCTTTGAGAGTATTTATAGTTTATACGTTAACGAAGTCCATAACTTTGATCTGGGAGCAATCGCACTTGTCCTTACCTTAAATGGGATCATCTCACTCGTCCTTCAGGTATTTTTCTTTGAACGGCTTGTACAGTGGTTGGGTGAAGTTCGCCTAGTAGAGTATAGCTTTCTATTGAGTATTGTTGGAACAATTTTGGTGATTTATGACCATTCACACTGGCAGCTGATTGTTGCAACTTTATTTGTCTTTGAAGCCTTTGATCTTCTTCGTCCTGCCATCACAACTCTCTTAACCAAGATGAGTAAGAGTAATCAAGGACTGCTTAATGGGATCAATATGTCGTTAACTAGTATTGGTAACATCATTGGGCCATTAATTACCGGGGCGCTGTTAGACGTTAATTACCAGTATCCGTACTGGTTCGTTATTGCCTTCCTACTGATAGCATTTATAATTGGTCTGCGCCTGCAAAAACTTAATGTTCAAGACTAATTTACCGGGGAACAGTGCTAGAATAAAGGTAACTTAATCTGGAGGCTGGAAGAATGGATTACAAGTATACGGGTGATGACTTTGATATTAAAAAGGCACCAACGAAAGTTAAGGATAGCGCCGACGAGCTCGATAAAATTAAAGAGCAGATTGAAGAAAATCTTCGTCATATTCGTCACGCCCAAAAGATGATGTATGCGCGGCATAAGTACGGGATCTTAGTCGTCTTTCAAGCAATGGACGCAGCTGGGAAAGACAGTATGATTGCTCACATTTTTTCTGGTGTTAACCCGGTTGGCTTTAAGGTCGCTAACTTTAAGCAGCCAACTTCTGCAGAATTACGCCATGATTACTTGTGGCGGATTAACAAGGAGTTGCCGTCTCGGGGAGAAATCGGAGTCTTTAACCGTTCATACTACGAAGATGTTCTAGTTTCTCGTGTTCATCCGGAAATTATCCTGAACGCTAATTTACCAGAGGTTGACTCTTTAAGTGATGTCAATGATCACTTCTTTAAGGGTCGGTACCAGGACATTCGCGATTACGAGAAATATTTATCACGGAATGGCTTTGTGATTTTTAAATTCTTCCTTCACATTTCCAAGGACGAGCAAAAGAAACGCTTCCTTCGGCGGATTAACCTCCCAAAGAAACACTGGAAATTTTCTTCTGCGGATATTCGAGAACGGCAATACTGGGATAAGTACCAAAAAGCATACGAAAAAGCAATCAACGCAACGGCTACCAAAAAGAACCCATGGTATGTCGTCCCAGCAGATGATAAGTGGTATTCGCGCTTAATTGTGTCAGATATTTTGACTAAGGAAATTGAAAAATTACCGTTAGCTTATCCTGTGTTATCTCCTGATGAAGCGGCAAGATTAGACACGGCTAAAGAAGAATTATTGAACGAAAAGTAACTTTAATTTACAAAAAAATTCATTTTTTTGTAAATCAGAGTTAAAATGTGATTAGTGAAACGATTTATGATTGGGGGGGGAATAAAGAATGAAGAAATGTCCTTGGTGTGGGAAAAACGTGCCGACAGAAGATCGGATCTGTCCTTCTTGTGGGTATGACTTTAGCCGCGGTGAAATGAGTTCGTTTTACGATCAACGGCAACAAAAGCAAGCCAAGAGTAAGATTCGTCATAAGAATGAGATGGTAATCGTTGCGACATTGGCGATCATTGCTGGCGGAAGCTATATCTTTAATAACCAGCAGGAGCAAACCGAAGCTCGTCAAAACATCCAACAGACGACTAAGACCATTTCAGAATCGTCGACTGCGGATAGCAGCAGTACTGCTTCAAACAGTTCTAGCGAGAGTGCTGCTAAATCTAGTTCAGCAAAGGCAAAGAAAGCCTCTTCTGAATCAAAGCAAGCAGCCAAGACTTCTTCTAAGAAAGCCGAAAGTAAGAAGAATGTTGCTAAGTCTTCCCAATCAAAGAAGAGTGAGAAGAAGCAAGCTGCTAAATCTTCATCTTCAAAGGCAACGAAGAAGAGTAGTACTAAGGTTGCAGAGAAGAAGCCTGCCGTAAAGAAGCAAGTGACAAAGAAGAGCAACGGTGTGCAACTAAAGAACAATATGCAGCCAACTGAATTCGCAGCTGCAGTTGCTAACTATGCTGCACAAAAGAATGTTTCAAAGTGGAAGGATGTCGTTGATAATTCAAACAACGGTATTCTGATTAAGGAAACGACAGAACCAGATATTGTTAACTACCTATCTGCTAAGGGAAATGGTACGGTTTATGTTGCCTTTAACAGTAAGGATAGCAATAATGAGGTTGTCTACTCCGCATACACCATTAATCAGGATGGTAGTGTAAATATTTACGAGTTTGGAACACCAAGTGCACCACATACAGGAGATATTTACAATCCAGTTGAAACTGTTTCTCAACAGGATCTGATCAAGTATCTGAATAGCCATAAACAAGCAAAGAATGTTCAACAAATGGCTAAAAAAGTTGGTATTGCTCACGAATAAGCAGTAATATCGAGGATTATGCAAAAGTGGAAACGCGGCTAAGATTATTTGATTCTTAACCACGTTTCTGCTTTTTGTGTATTTAGATAGTGTATAATCGTTAGTGTAAGCGCTATATTGTGTGTGGGGAGAAATTATATTGGAGGAGTTGTCAATATGCTCAGTTTTTTGAAGCCACGACAGAAGGCCCAAGTGCCAGCTGATAAGGCACGGTCCCTGTTTAAACGGTATAAGTGGATGTCCTTGTTTGGGGTTTTTATTGGTTATGCTGCTTTTTACATTGTGCGGAATAACTTTACACTATCAACGCCACAACTAAAGGCATCGTTGGATCTTTCCAAGGGTCAAATCGGGATGCTGTCTAGTTGTTTGCTGATTGCTTATGGATTAGGGAAAGGAGTTATGAGTGCCTGGTCAGACAAAGCTAATCCAAAACGCTTTATGGCAACGGGATTAATTATTTGTGCCTTGCTTAGTATGTGCCTAGCATTCTTTGGCTTTAGTCTATGGTCATTAGCTATTATTTTAATTCTTTTGGGCTTGTTCCAAGGAATGGGAGTTGGGCCATCATTTATTATTCTTTCAACCTGGTTTGATAAAAAACAACGGGGATTTGTAACATCAATTTGGAACACCTCGCATAACCTTGGTGGGGGATTAATTTCACCACTTGCTGGATTTATGTTAGGAATTGTTGGTGCAAGTCACTGGCGGTTTGCAATTTATGTATTCCCAGCATTGGTTGCCATTGCGGTAGCTTTAATCGTGCTGGTCTTTGTTAAGGGTCGACCTGAGGAAGAAGGTCTGCCACCGCTGGAAGAAACAAAGCAAGAACAAAGCAACATTGATTACTATGATTTAAGCTCTTGGCAAATTCTTACCAAGTATGTCTTTAATAACCCTGGTGCCTGGCTAGTTTCGTTTATGGACACTTTCGTTTACATGATCCGGTTTGGAATTTTAACTTGGTTGCCAATCTTCTTAATTCAGGCTAAGGGCTTCACTCATGGTCAAATGATGATTGCATTTGCCTTCTTTGAATGGGCTGCTATCCCCTCAACGTTACTGGCAGGGATCATTTCTGATAAACTTTTCAAGAGTTACCGGATGCCACCAGCAATGATTGCCCTGGTTCTAATTATTTTCTGTATTTTTGGTTACTGGAATAGCAAGTCAGTGACTGCGGTTACGGTTTATGCTGCCCTTGCTGGATGCTTGGTTTACATTCCACAATTCCTTGATTCTGTTCAAACGATGGAAGTTGTTCCACCATTTGCTGTGGGTTCAACTGTTGGACTTCGGGGCTTTATGAGTTATGTTCTTGGCTCAACGCTTGGAACAAGTCTCCTTGGAGTGGCAGTCGACCATTACGGCTGGAATGCGGGATTAGTTCTCTTAATTATCGCAACTGTTCTTTGCTTAGCATGTTCTGTTGCTTTACACATTTTCTCATTAAAGAAACGTCACGCAGAAGCTAAATAGTATTTGACAGATCAAACCCTCAGTATTCAAATGATGGATACTGAGGGTTTAATTTATTTCACAGTAATTATATGACTATTTTTGAAGGCCATTGTAGAAAGTTCGTTGCCAATCCCAGGACGATCTGGTACAGTTAGTTGACCATTTTCTGGCTCATAATCATACTTTGTCAATGCTAACATTTTTGGCATTGCTGTATTAACGTTATACTCGTGAATAACAAAATTAGGTAAGGTTGCTTCTAAGTTTAAGGAAACTGCCGTCATCAAATTACTACCAGTAATGTGGATTTGGACACCAATATCAGAAATTGCTGCTAAATCACAGATCTTCTTGACCTCCGTTACCCCACCAGCAGTTCCAATATCCGGTTGGGCAACTTGAATGGCTCCCTGATCAAATACCCGTTTGAAATCCCAACGAGAATATAAACGTTCTCCAGAAGCGATTGGGAGACCAGTTTCATGGTGCACAGTGGCTAAGAGTTGAGGATCTGGTTTGACTGGTTCTTCATAATATAATGGTGAATACTGTTTAGCCAGTTTGCCGAAACGAATGGCTGCCAGTTTACCAGTCAGTGCGTGGTTCTCCAATATTAAATCGCCATTGGGGCCAAGTACCTGACGAACTGCATGTAGACGTCGTTGAACCAAATTTAGGTAGTCGCTAGTTAAGAGATTCTCCTGGTCGATATGGTTAACTGGCTGGCCTTCCTCATCGAAAGTCAAAAAGTTGATTTTAACAGCATCAAATCCCTTTTCTACCGCAATCCGGGTATTAGCCGCATAGTCTGCCGGTTGGCCAGCATGATGGCGACCAACTCCCCAGCCCATTTGTAACTGACTCGCATAAGCACGTACTCGCCGTTGCTGCTCACCGCCTAATAATTCGTGTAAGGGAGCATGATAATATTTACCCTTAATATCCCACAAGGCAATATCAAAAGCCGAAATAGCGCCAAAGATGACAGGCCCCGCGTTTAACCCAAAGAAACTCTGCCGATATAGTTTTTCCCAGATTACTTCATGTTCTAACGGATTCATCCCAATTAGCAACGGTGCCAAATCATGCATTTCTGCAAATGCAGCATGACTAACAGCACCATAGGAAAGAGCAACTTCACCATCCCCATACAGACCGGTATCAGTATAAATTCGGCAAAATGATGGTCGCCAGCCATCTTCTACCGGAGCACTATACAACAAATCAATTTTCTTTATTTTCACGATTGTTATCTCCCATTAACGATTTCTAAAATCACCTTAAGCTTAAATGATTGCTAATAGTAAATGAATATTTTCAAAAACGATTAAGCTACTAAAAAGTTTTTGAGGGAAAACTTGAGAAAAATTAAAGAAGTGCTACCCGATTGATGATTAATTCACCAACCGGGTAGCTATTGTTTTTTACAATGAAGTCCAGAGTCATGACAAATTATCACAATTCTTGGTTTTTAAGTTTCAATTTATTTAGTATTAGTCATCTTAAAAGACGTTATCTCGACCATATTTGCAGATGGGGAGAAGGGGACACTTAGTACATTTAGGATTTTTAGCGGTACATTGGTAGCGGCCGAAAAAGATCATTGCGTGGTGAGCATCTAGCCATTCATCTTTGGGAACTGCCTCTTTTAGGCGCTTTTCAATCTGTAAAACGGTTGCGTTCGGTTTAACCATTCCTAAACGTCGTGCAACCCGACTAACATGTGTATCGACAGGGAAGGCAGGAATATTAAAGCACTCTGCAAGGACAACGTTAGCGACTTTACGGCCGACACCGGCTAAACTAGTTAATTCTTTCATTGTGTGGGGAACTTCACCATTAAAATTAGTCACAATTCCCTGAGCGGCTTTAACAAGGTATTTAGCTTTATTATGGTAAAGGCCGAGTGATTGAATAAATGGTTCAATGTCTTCGGGCTCGGCACTTGCTAGTGATTCAGGTGTTGGGTAGCGGGCGAAAAGTGGCGGAGTAACCATATTAACTGATTTATCCGTTGATTGTGCACTAAGAATTGTTGCTAACAAGAAATGAAAAGTTGTGTCGGCCTTTAACGTTGTTCCAGCTTCGGGAAACATGGCGCGCATTTGATGAATGGCATTGACAATTTCACTATCTGTGAGCATGAAAGATCCTCCTTATATTTTCTTTTATTATAAAACAAATAACGCTTTTTAAAACAATTAATAGGCGATTAGTTATCATCCGATAGTGAGACGAAAACATGCGTGGCAGTACATGCTTTTACTGTCTTAAAGCCAAAAAAGATTGAGCATTAATTGAGCTATTACTTGATTTTTTTTGTCATAAGAAGGTATAATTAAAGATGAACAAGCGATAAATAATGTTATTGCTTGGTTTATAACTGAAAATATTTTATGATTTAGTAGTTCTACTAGATCGCATTGTATATATGATGATTTTTCAGTTATCATGTTTAAACTGAATTTAATTTAATTAGCTTGTGCTTTATCCTTAAATGAGATCATTGTCGCCTCCCCATGACTGTGGTTTCGAAAACAATAATATTGGCTGTTGCTATGACTTAGGTACACACTATCTAAACTAAAACGCTTACCCCCTAAATTAACCTGAGTCGTAAGTAGTTATCAACCACTCTAATTAAATTAATGATGCTTAGACATGCCCTATGAGACCTGCTAGATTGATCTCTAATTAAAGGCTTTTCAGAATTCCCCATTTCTGAAAAGCCTTTTTATTTTAATAATTAGAATTCTTTCATAAACGAATTACCGAGTAAAAATAAAATATTTATTTAATTAACAATTGACCAATGTGCAATCGGTTGTTAGAATAAGTTAATGTTTTCTTATTATTCTAATCTAAATTTAATAGATAAGGAGGAATGGTTATGAGTTTTTGGAAAACAATTACCCGAAAAGAAGACCCGCAAGTATATGCCAATAAAGACGGGCATCTAGTTCGTTCACTAAAGGTGCGGGACTTTTTAGCACTTGGGGTCGGTACAATTGTCTCCACCTCTATTTTCACTCTTCCTGGTGAAGTGGCAGCGATGCATACCGGACCTGCCGTAGCAATTTCGTTCTTACTTGCCGCGGTAGTTGCAGGACTAGTTGCGTTTGCTTATGCAGAAATGTCTGCAGCAATGCCATTTGCTGGTTCAGCATATTCGTGGATTAACGTTGTTTTTGGTGAGTTCTTTGGTTGGATCGCCGGTTGGGCACTTCTTGCTGAATACTTTATCGCATTAGCCTTTGTTGGTTCCGGATTATCAGCGAACTTTCGGGCATTGATTGCTCCACTGGGGTTGAAGCTCCCGGCATCATTATCAAATGCTTTTGGGACTGATGGCGGAATCGTCGACCTGGTTTCAGTTGTTGTGATTGCTTTAGTAGCTGCATTGATTTCTCGCGGGGTTTCTCGGGCAGCCCGAGTTGAGAATGTTTTGGTTGTATTGAAGGTTTTCGCTGTTTTACTGTTTATCGTTGTTGGCTTAACTGCTTTGCATGCTGCTAACTATGTTCCATTTATTCCCAAGTATCACGAGACCACAAATGGACCATTCGGTGGTTGGCAAGGAATTTATGCTGGTGTTTCAATGATTTTCCTGTCATACATTGGTTTCGACTCAATCGCTGCTAACTCTGCAGAAGCTATTAATCCGCAAAAGACCATGCCACGGGGGATCCTTGGTTCACTTGTAATTGCCGTTGTTTTGTTTGTGGCCGTTAGTTTAGTTCTTGTCGGCATGCTTCCATATAGTAAATATGCAAATAGTGCTGAACCAGTTGGGTTGGCACTCCGGGCTGCTGGTCACGGCGGTGTCGCAACTGTTGTTCAAACAATTGCTGTTGTGGGGATGTTCACCGCATTGATCGGAATGAGTATGGCCGGATCACGGTTGATTTACTCATTTGGTCGTGATGGAATGTTGCCAAAGTGGCTTGGTAAGCTTGACAAGAGTAATCGGCCTAACCGGGCATTATGGACTTTAACGATTGTTGGGATCTTGATTGGGGCATTCTTCCCATTCGCGTTCCTTTCACAATTGATTTCTGCCGGAACATTAATTGCATTTATGTTCGTTTCAATCGGAATTTACCCATTGCGTCGTCGTGAGGGTAAGGATATTAACGATCCAGCATTTAAGGTACCGCTTTATCCGGTTCTTCCGGCTCTTGGCTTTCTGGCCTCATTGATGGTTTTCCTTGGACTAGATTATCAAGCTAAACTATACGCCGGCATCTGGTTCGTCCTTGGCCTAGTCATCTACTTCGCTTACGGGGTTCGTCATTCATACCTTAGTAAGAAAAATTAAAGTGTGAACTGTTGCCTAAACTTTTACCCAAGAAAATTACAATCATTTACTAACAACAAAATAAGATTGGAGGAATTGCTAATGGGATCAATGGAAAATAACCACAAGATCTTAGCAAAAGAAAGTGAAGCATTTGCCACGGCAGCACGGGTTAAATATTACGATATCGTAATTGACAGTGGGCGTGGAGCCATTTTAACTGATATTGATGGTAATCAGTACATTGATCTCTTAGCAAGTGCTAGTTCTACCAACACCGGGCATTGCCACCCGAAAGTTGTTAAGGCAATTCAGGATCAAGCAGCTAAAATTATTCAGTATACGCCAGCTTATTTTGCGAATAGTCAAGCGGCACGGTTGGCACCGCGATTAGCAGAATTAGCACCGATGTCAGGTCCAGTGGAAGTTGCCTGGGGGAATTCCGGCTCTGATGCAAATGATGCCATTATTAAGTTTGCCCGAGCATCTACTGGTCGTCAGTATATTGTTTCCTTTACGGGGGCATACCATGGTTCCACATACGGTTCAATGACTCTTTCTAGCGTTTCCCTAAACATGGCACGGAAAATGGGACCATTGCTTCCAGGAGTTGTTAAAGTACCATTCCCTGATCCATGGGATAAGCTTCCTGATGAATCAGAGGAGCAATTTGTTGATCGCTATTTTAAGATGTTTAAGTTGCCATTTGAAACTTACTTACCGGTTGATGAGGTAGCCGCAATCCTGATTGAACCAATTCAGGGTGATGGTGGAATCGTTAAGACGCCACCAGAATTTATGAAAAAGATTTATCAATTTGCTAAGGAAAATGGGATCCTCTTTGCAGTTGATGAAGTTAACCAAGGAATGGGACGTACCGGTAAGTGGTGGTCAATCCAACACTTTGGAATTGAACCTGATTTGATGTCAGTTGGTAAGTCGCTAGCTTCTGGGATGCCGTTGAGTGCTGTTATTGGACGAAAGGAGATCATGGAATCTCTTGGTGCACCTGCTAACGTTTATACAACTGCCGGGAACCCGGTAACCACAGCGGCTGCTAATGCTACTCTGGATGTAATCCAAGAAGAACACCTTCTCGAACGCTCAGCTAAGTTAGGTGAGAAGGCTAAGCAGTTCTTTGAAGGTGAGCAAAAGAAATATGACTTTATCGGTGATGTCCGGATGTACGGCCTAGATGGTGGAATTAATATTGTTAATCCGCAAACAGGTAAGGGTGATACCGCAGCAACTACGCGGATCATGTACCGTGTCTTCGAACTTGGTGCAATTATCATCAGTCTTCGGGGTAATATTCTTCGGTTCCAACCACCACTGGTAATTACTGAGGAAGAATTAGACCGAGCCTTTGGAATGCTTGACCAGGCATTTGCAGAAGAAGCAGCCGGGAAGTTAACTCTGCCGGATAATGCTGATGAATTAGGCTGGTAAATTATCACTTTAATAATTGAAGATAATCTCCTATAATATTTTGTTAGACAGCTAACTAAATGCTATAGGAGATTTTTTGATGGAGTTAATTGGTCGATTATTAAAAATGGCAACGAATAGCCTGAATCAAGAATTTAACCGTTTTGCCCAGCAGTATGATTTGACCGGAACGCAGATGTCGGTAATTGACTTTATGGCTAACTGTGAGAGTCAAGAATGTGATCAACACATGTTGGAGCGGGAATTCAATATTAAACGGTCAACAACGACAGTAATTATTCAACGGTTAGTGAAAAAGGGTTTGATTGAGCAGCGACAGTCAGTCACTGATCGACGACAAAAGGTAGTTACATTGACAGCAAAGGGAAGAGACTTAGCACCCAAAGTTAGGGATTATATTTTAGCATCTGAAGAACGATTAAGAACCAACTTTACTGCTGAGGAACTTCGTCAGTTCAAAGAGATTCTGAAATTTATAATTGGGGAGGATGAAGATAATGACCAAAAATGAACCAATTCCGCCTAGGGTAGTTGCGGCCGTTGTTGCGACGGGCTTAATGTCATTCTGTGGTGTGATTGTTGAAACCGCGATGAACGTTACTTTCCCAATTTTGATGGGTGAATTTAATTTAACCACGAATACAGTACAGTGGATGACTTCAATCTATCTATTAATTGTTGCCATCGTTGTTCCGCTTTCAGCCGTCTTAAAAAGCTCGTATAAAACCCGGACCCTTTTTACCGTAGCAAACCTGTTTTTCTTTAGTGGCTTATTAATTGATGCCTTTGCGCCCAACTTTACCCTGCTGCTTTTGGGACGGGCAGTTCAGGGGGGTGGTGCAGGAATCGCATTACCGTTAATGTTTAATATTATTATGGAACAGGTTCCGCAAAGTAAGATTGGTTTCATGATGGGAATCGGAAATTTAATTACAGGAATTGCCCCAGCAGTAGGACCGACATTTGGTGGGATCATTGCTAGCAAACTGAATTGGCGGTGGATCTTTTACATTCTTCTCCCATTTATGGTTGTTTCGTTTATCCTCGGACGTTGGGGAATTCAGCAGAAGTCTGCCATTAGAAAACAACGGGTTGATTTCCTTAGCCTTTTGATGATTGTGTTCATGTTTAGCGGATTGGTTGATGGTTTTAGTAATGTCGGAAGCGTCCCCTTTATGAGTGTTAATGTTCTGGGAGCTTTCTACCTTGGAATTATTGGAATGATTGGCCTAACGTGGCGTTCACTTACAATCGCAACGCCAACGTTAGATCTGCGTCTATTTAAGAATCACCGGTTTGCTGGTCATGTTCTTGGTTTCTTTCTTACCCAAATCATGTCGCTTGGCTTTGCCTTTCTTTTACCAAACTATATCCAGTTAGTTAACGGTAATACTTCCACGATTGCCGGATTGGTTGTTTTGCCAGCGGGTTTTGCTGGGGCAGTCTTCGCACCGCTTGGTGGTAAAATTCTTGATCGATTTGGTGCGCGACGGCCGATTCTTTTGGGAATGACTCTTTGTTTCCTTTCCCTGCTTGTTTTTGCTGTAATTAGTCGGCAAATGAGTAATGGCATAATTGCAACTGTTTATTGTTTCTATATGGCAGGAATGGGGATGTGCATGGGGAGCGTAATGACAAGCGCACTCAGGACTATTAGTTTTTCAGAAACGGTACAGGGAAATGCAATCCTGAACACTCTTCAGCAGTTTGCCGGTGCAATGGGAACGTCAATTGCTGCGATGATCGTTGCTAGTAGCCAAGCACAGCTTAAAGTTAATCGGACATTATCAACCGCAATTGGAACCCAACACGCGTTTATTGTTCTGACGATTTTTAGTATCATTGTTTGGCTGAGTTATTACCGAAATGTTGAAGATTAGCCTGCTTGCAAGTTGTTAACAATTTCGGTTATACTTTAATCGCCGTCTTAGCTCAGATAGGTAGAGCACATCCATGGTAAGGGTGACACGGCGGTTCAACTCCGCCAGACGGCTTAAATTTCTTCTTGACAATTTAAAAATCGCCCTTTATACTAATTATAATTTAATTTTTATAATGATTTTATAATAATACGTTGATGAGAAGAGTAAGAATAAAAGCTCTCAGAAAGTGACCGCTGATGGTGAAAAGGCGGGAGAGTAATTATTCTGAAGATGAGCTCGGAGTAATTGAAAGTCGGTCAGTAATGGCTAGCTTTCCGGAAGGATCCGTTACCATCCCTGGCATTCTAGTTGAGTGCTGTTGAGGCTGATTAATTCAGTGAAATTGGGTGGTACCACGTTGTTGACGTCCCTAGGTAGTTTCAATACTACTTAGGGGCGTTTTTTTGTTTATACGAAAGGAAGAGAGCGATGACGAGATTTGATACAAAACTGGTTCATGCGCCAGCACAACATGATAATAATACTGGAGCGGTGACCACTCCTATTTACAAAGCGACTACTTTTGCGTATCCCGAAATCGGTGCACCGGTAAAGGATGATTATTCACGTTCTGGTAATCCGACCCGACGTGCTTTGGAAGAGCAACTGGCAGCGTTAGAGGAAGGAACGGCTGGCTTTGCCTTTTCATCCGGGATGGCTGCTATCCATGCAGCTCTGGCAATATTTAAGCAAGGCGACCACCTAATCGTTGGCAATCAAATCTATGGCGGAACCTTTCGCCTGCTTCACCAATTTTTTGAACGTTGGGGTTTGAAGATTACTGCTGTTGATACCCGTAATCTCGCGGCAATTGAAGCAGCGATTCAGCCCAATACTAAGGCAATTTATTTTGAACCAGTGACCAATCCGCTATTGCAAGTAACATCGGTGCAAAAAGTTGCTGCTTTAGCCCAGCAGCATCACTTGTTGACGATTGTTGATAACACATTTCTGAGTCCATACCTATTGCAACCGTTAACTTTGGGAGCTGACATTGTAATTCATAGTGCAACTAAGTACTTATCAGGGCACTCTGACGTTTCAGCAGGGGCAGTGATCGTCAAGGATCGTGAATTAGCTGAGCGGGTTTACTTTATTCAGAATGCTCTCGGCAGCATTTTGTCACCTGAGGATAGTAATGAATTAGCAAGAGGAATTAAGACTTTGAGCCTCCGCCTAGACCGTCAAATTGCTAATGTTAAGGAGTTAGTTAACTACTTGCAAGGCTTAGGCGAGGTTAAGAAGATCTATTATCCTGGTATTAAAGGCTTGCCAGGCTACCAGGAATTACGTCAGGAAGCTAAGGGGGCCGGCGGTGTGTTCTCGTTTGAGTTAACAGAAAGTGTTGATCCAGTTAAATTTGTCAACAACCTGCGCTTATTTAAACTAGCGGTTAGTCTTGGTGCAGTTGAGAGCCTGGTTGAATTGCCAAGTAAAATGAGCCATGCCGAATTAAGTCCTGAGGAGCAGTTAGCAGCCGGAATTAAACCAGGATTAATCAGGATGGCGGTAGGAATCGAAGATTTTCATGATCAGATTGCCGACATTCAACAAGCCATTGCAAAGTCAAGAAAATAGGGGGAATGATTACTATGTGTAAATATTCGGTTGAAACGATTGCGGCACAAGCAGGAAACCATATTGACGACAAAAAAGCGGTTGCTCTACCGTTATATTTTTCTTCGAACTACCGCCACTATTCCCTTGAAGAAGCTAAAAATTTTGATCCAAGCAAGGGTTATACATATTCCCGAATTTCGACTCCTAATCGTCGAGCACTTGAACAAACAATGGCAAAGCTTGAAGCCGGTCAGCGTGGTTTTGCTTTAAGTTCAGGGATGGCTGCGATCCAACTAGCCTTAAGCATCTTAAAAACTGGTGATCAGTTAATTTCACTGGATGATTTATATGGAGGCGATTTCCGCTACTTCCGTTACCTTCATTCGCATGCTGGAATTAATTTTGATCAATGGGATGGCAGAAAGGTTGAGGATTTGATCGCTAAAATTACTCCCCAAACGAAAATCATTTGGTTAGAAACACCTTCAAACCCGACAATGAAAGAACTTGATATTGCTAAAATCGCTACTGCGGTCCATAAAAAGGATTCCCGGATTTTAGTAATTGTGGATAATACCTTCTACACACCGGTTTATCAACGACCGTTAGAACTTGGCGCAGACGTTGTTGTCCATTCCGCAACCAAGTATTTATCAGGGCATAATGATCTTTTGGGAGGAATATTAGTTTGTAAGGACCAGCAGCTTGCTCAACAATATTTTGAATACTACATTACGACTGGTGATACCTTGGATTCTTTTGATTCGTGGCTATTGTTACGGAGCCTGAAAACTTTAAATATTCGGGTAAAACAACACACAAAAAACGCTCAAGAAGTGGTTAAGTATCTTAAACAGGATCCTCGAATTGAGCAGGTCCTATATCCGGGAAAGGGTGGGATGATTAGTTTTTACCTTAAAAATGAAGCTGACGTTGCCAAACTTTTAGACAATGTAAAGCTGATTACCTTTGCGGAAAGTCTAGGCGGAATTGAGAGTCTAATTACAATTCCGTACTACCAAACCCATGCTGATGTGGAACTTGATCAACGGCAACGACTGGGAATTACGCCACGACTATTACGACTATCTGTTGGTTTAGAAGATCCAGCAGATGTGATTGCTGACATCCAACAAGCATTAGGATAATAAGGAAACGGGAGCGTGACAGAAGCCATTTATGACTTCGTTTTCACGCCCCCGCGAGCGCAAATAGGGTTCCAGAGTTCGGTTATACCGGACACTGGAACCCATTTGCGTACCGCGCTGTTCGTATTTGAACTTGGTAAAAGTACTTATGTCACAGTCCCGTTTGACATTTGTCTGATTTTTTACTTGCTCGAGCTAACGTTCTAGATAACTGAGTCGAAATGTGTTCGCCAGGGTCTTGCTAGAGCTAGCAAACTCCTTCCTAGACGCAAGACGCCTTCGTCAGGAGAAATTGCTAGCTTTCCGCAAGCCCTTTGCTGGCTCACACTCTATTAAATGTGTTCGCAGGGACCGCAACTTCCGCCTAGCTATCCCGGACTTGATTGCAAGTCAATCATCGTCCGGGATTTTCTAGTGCTCAGTTGCTAATTCGTCCCTGCTCACACTCTGTTTAACATTTCCATCCTCAATGCTTCATAGATGGAGTTCTTGGAGCCGAGGGTCATGCTGGTGAAGTAAGCGATGAAGGTGAGAATGGTCATTGGCAGAATTTGGTCAACTGAACCGCCCATTTCGGTAACGAGGAGAATTGCGGAAATGGGGGTTCCTTCAGTAGCGCCAAAGTAGGCTGCCATTCCCATTGCGATTAGGTTTAGGTAGCAACTTGCCGGAACAATACCAAAGTGAATCAGGATGATTCCAGCAATCGCGCCGAGAACACTACCGAGAACAAAGATCGGCATAAAGATACCACCAGGAACAGTAGCACCAGCAGCAATCATCGTTCCGGTATACCGCAGAACGAAGAAGAGGATGAGCATTCCTAGAACTAACAGCCAGTTTGCCTTCAATGACATTCGCGTGATGTACATGATGAAATTATGACTCCCACCAAGAATATGGCAATTCCATAGACCAACGGGGATAACAAGAAGCAACGGGAGAATACTGTGGTAGTAGTTGGGAAGAATGGTAAATTTACGGTACCACCAACCAAGATTAAGCATTCCGTATTGGAAAAGGTAGCCGCCTGCACCAATAACGATCCCAACCAAAATCAGCCATGGGTATGATGATAGTGGCAAACGCGCGGAGATTGGCATTGCTAAGCACGGCTTTGTTCCGAAAAAGAGGATTGTCATTAGATCGGCAGAAATTGCGGCAGCTAAAGCCCCTGCAATTACCTTGAAATTAAAATGCCGAGTGACTTCTTCAAGCAGGAAGACAGTTCCGGCAATGGGAGCGCTAAAAGCAGCGGACAATCCAGCGGCAATCCCGCATTTGATTAGCAGATCGCGTTCTTCAGTATCCTGATAGTGGTAAACATCTTCCGCAAATCCTTGACCAATACAGGCACCAATTTGAATACACGGGCCTTCTCGACCAAGAAAAAGCCCTGGACAGATGGTTAGAAGTCCACTGACAAACTTCCGCCAGAGGACACTCCACCAATTCATTTGATGCTTACCGATTAGTATTGCTTCAATCTGGGGAACACCAGAACCAACGACATCAAACAGTTCAGGACGGATTATCTTTGCAATTAGCCAGACAACAATTAATGTTCCCAAAATATATGGAATAATCATCAGCGGGTGGCTACCCAGATAAGGGTACACAATTGTTAAAAGAATTAGTGTTTGATCAATAATCCACCGGAAGGTACCAACGACTAATCCGGTAATAACGCCCACTAAAATCCCAGGAATTACATAGCGTAAGAATTCAGCGGTAAAGGGTTTTCGTAAAATATCTTTTGCACGCAGGATTGTTCCTGTGTCAGTCGATGAATTCATTTCTTCACTTTCAATCTACACGTTCCAATTATATTCTTTTCAGGATCCTTTCACAATTCTAAAGAAGCGCTGTCATTAGGGTTAGTATGGTACAATATGGTTTTAATTAGGTATGAACGGGAACGGAGGTCTTTTAATGGAATTTATTGCAACGCTGGCGGGATTATTGCTAGCAACCCAATTAGTAGCGCATCTTTGTCGACGGGTCGAAATTCCCGAGGTTATTGGGCAGATCCTGGTTGGGATTATTGCAGGTCCAGCGCTATTGAACTGGGTCCACCTCAATTCAATGATGAACGAGTTTCAAGAAATTGGGGTAATTATTCTAATGTTCATTGCCGGCTTGGAAAGTGATCTTTCGTTATTGAAAAAATACCTTAAACCGGCAGTGGTTGTGGCAATTGTCGGCGTTGTGGTTCCGATTGCAATTATGGCGCCCGCAAGTTACTTTTTCGGCTTCACAACCCTTGAATCAATTTTCATCGGGGTTATTTTTTCCGCAACTTCAGTGAGCATTTCGGTTGCGGTTCTGCGGGAATTCAAGCGGTTGGATAGTCGTGAAGGAGCGACAATTTTAGGGGCCGCTGTGGCCGATGATATTATTGGCGTGATCCTCTTAAGTATCATGATTAGTGTGGTTAACCAAGCTGAAGGAAAAACTGGCGGTCAGCCGTTATGGGCAGTCCTGCTTCTCCAGGTCCTGTTCTTTGGTGGAACTTACCTGGTTGTTAAGTGGCTGGCTCCATACATGATGCACCTCAGTGAGCGGCTATTGACTGTTGCGTCGCCATCCGTAATGGCGATGATCATCTGTTTAGGGATGGCAGCACTTGCTGATTATGTTGGCTTAAGCGGGGCGGTTGGCTCCTTCTTTGCTGGGATCGCTGTTGCTAATACCCACCGGAAAGAAACGATTAACCGAAGCTTTATTCCAATTGGCTATGCAATGTTTATCCCGTTATTCTTTGTGAGTGTCGGCTTAAACATGCGAATTGATCGATTAAATGAGTCGTTTGTTTTTGTGATTGTGATGACGATTCTTGCCTGCCTGACTAAGCTAGTCGGGTGTGGTACTGGAGCTTATCTTTCAGGATTTAACTTTAACAGTTCATATGTTGTTGGTAGCGGAATGATTGCTCGGGGTGAAATGGCGCTGATCACTGCTCAAATCGGCTATCAAGCACATCTCTTGTCATCAATGTATTATTCTGATGTAATAACGGTAATTATTGTGGCAACTGTTTTAGCACCATTTATCTTGAAACATGCTTTAGTAAAAGCAAATGAGGTTACTGAATAGAAGAATATTTTGCAGATAAAGGAGGTCGGTGAGAAGTAAAATTTGCCGACCTCCTTTGAATGCTGAGAGGGATGAAAAAATGAAATATTTAATTGGGATTGACGTTGGGACAACCGCGACTAAAGCAGTATTGTATGATGAAGATACAACGATCATCGGCCATTTTATTAAGAATTACCCCATTTACCGTGACTCCCAGGGAATGGCGGAACAGGATCCAGAAGAAATCTTTCAAGCAGTTGAAACGGTAATCCGGGCAGCGATTCACCGGGCTGATTTAAAAACGGACCGATTACTTGGCGTTGCTTTTTCAACGGCTAATCAAAGCTTACTGTTGCTTGATGAACATTATCATCCTTTGACCAGAATTATTACCTGGGCTGATACCCGTGCCCGCCAAGATGCTGTGAAGCTGAAGGAGACACCAGAAGGAAAGCAGCTTTACCAGAAGACGGGGACGCCAATCCATCCGATGACGCCCTTAGCTAAGTTAATCTGGATTAGGCGTAAACGACCGGAGCTCTTTCGCCAAACGCACCATGTAGCAGATATTAAATCGTATATTTTTTGGCGCTTGTTTAAAAAATTCAAGGTTGATCTTTCTGTCGCGAGTTGTACGGGCTTATTAGATATTCATACCGGGAAATGGGATCAGGCCGCCTTACAATTAGCTGGGATTGATGAAAAACAACTACCGCTTCTCGCTGAGCCAACTTCCCAAGAGACAGTGATGGTAGAAAGCGAACGACAGAAAATGGATGTTCCACACAGCACGCCATTTGTATATGGTGCCTTTGATGGTGCGCTTTCTAACATTGGGGTTGGTGCAATTAAACCTAATCAAATTGCCATTACAATCGGGACATCAGCTGCCGTTCGGGTAATCACGGATCGGCCAGTGATTGATCCAGAAGAACGACTATTTTGTTACATGGTAGACAAGAAACACTGGATTGTTGGCGGCCCGTTAAATAATGGCGGGGACGTTTTTCAATGGGCAGTTCACCACCTAATTGATCAGGGGGCCCTAGAGAACGAGCAAGTTGATCGCTATACACTTGCTAACCGGATAATTGAAGGTACACCGACTGGGAGTCACGGTCTGCTATTTCATCCTTACTTAGGTGGTGAGCGGGCGCCAATTTGGGATGCTAATGCCCGCGGTGATTTCTTTGGCCTGACTGCACTGCATACACGGGCCGATATGCTTCGGGCAGTTCTTGAGGGGATTAACTTTAACATTGCAAGTGTCTTTGAAGCGGTGACTAAGCTGGTTGGCAAGCCCCAGTCTGTTACGGCAACGGGTGGCTTTGCCCGGTCAAAAGTTTGGCGGCAAATGTTGGCAGATATTTTAGATTGTCAAGTTAATGTCCCGGTTTCCTTTGAATCAGGATGTCTTGGGGCAGCGATTCTGGTAATGCAAAGTATCGGGATTGCCAGTAGCTATGATGTTGTAGCAAATTATCTCGGTGATGAAACAGAATATGATCCACAACCACAGGCAGTTGCGGTTTATAAGCAACTTCTTCCGGTATTTCGCCAGGTTGAAAAATTACTTGCTCCAGCTTACCCGACAATTGCTAATCTCCAGAGTGAACTTGCCTTGCTTCATGGGGAAGATTAAATGGTGCTACAATAGTTAGACTGATTTAGAGGAGGTTTTTGTGTGAACGAAGAACAAGAACGACACATTGAGCAGCAGCGGGTCGATTTAGTAATGAAACAGATCGACAAGCAAATAGCTGAAACTAAAAAGGCACTTGCTGATGCTCACAAAGAAACTCGAGCAGTTGAAAAGAACTACAGTGAAAACGCCTCAATTAACCGGTACGAAATTGATGATATTGCTGAATCACGAGCAATGATTGAACAGCAGCGGCAGTTAGTTTCACGAGCAGCTGAGAGTGAAACGATCCTTCGGCGGCAGTTAAAGACACTCCAAAACCTTAAGCGGACACCATACTTCGGTAGGATTGATATTCAGGATCCCGGTAAGGATAAGCCAGAAACGTTATACATTGGAACGGCTTCGCTAATGAATGATAATAAAACTGCCTTCCTCATTTACGATTGGCGGGCACCAATTTCGGGTGTTTACTATAACGGAACATTAGGTGAGGTACGGTATGAAACACCGAATGGAATTAGAGAAACGGTCTTAATTAAGAAACGCCAATTTACCATTAAAGATGGGCGGATCGTTAACATGTTTGATACTAATGAAACGGTGGGGGATGAATTACTCCAGGCCGCTCTTGGTGAGCAAAATGATCAATACATGCATAATATTGTTGCAACGATCCAGCAGGAACAAAATGATATTATTCGTGATACCCATAGTGATCTCTTGCTAGTACAAGGGGTTGCCGGGTCGGGGAAAACTTCAGCAGTTTTACAACGGATTGCTTACCTTCTGTATCATAGTCGAACCGCATTAAACGCTGATCAGATCGTCCTCTTTAGTCCCAACCGGCTTTTTAGCCATTATATTTCTCAAGTTTTACCGAGCCTGGGGGAACGAAACATGCGTCAAGTGACGATGTCGGGTTTTGTTCGGCGCCGGTTTGAGGGTTTACAGGTAGAAAATATTTTTGAGAGGTATGAAAAGCGTCAACGAGCATCGAAGCAGGATCAACGAATTGCCGACTTCTTAGAAAGTCAACCGGCAATGAGTGATATTCACTGCTATGTCACCCACCTAATGGATGAACAGCTTCAATTTAGTAACATTACTTTTGAAGGACGGGTCTTTTTTACTGCGGAACATATTCAAGGACTTTACCAAAAACAGCCAAATGCAATGAAGGCTGCTAATCGAATGGTTCAGTTAAAAAATCAATTGATCCGCGAACTTCAGCGACGAGTAAAAAAAGAAGCAAAAAAGGATTGGGTAGCTAAGGAACTGGATAGCCTTGATACTCAGCAGCTTCATAATTTATACGGTAAAAAGACGGTTGACGATTTTCGGGATGAAGATGAACAATATGCCTACCTTGCATATCGTTGGGCAAAATGGCGGCTAAGGATTGTCGCCGATGCAATTTATAATGACTACTTTATTGATATTTATAGTCAGTACACAAATTGGTTGCGACAGTTATCGCTGCCTAAAGAGATTCATCAGAACGAATGGCAGCAAATGATTGCTAATTATAGTAATGAATTAGAAATGCACCGTTTAGAAATGATGCACGCGGCTCCACTGATGTACTTGCGCGATTTGCTAATGGGGACTGGGCAGAATCATTCATTCAAGTATGTCTTTATTGATGAGATGCAGGACTATTCAGTAGCCATGATGATTTATCTGCATCATGCGTTTCCCGGAGCAAAGTTTACCGTCCTTGGCGATAGTGAACAGGCATTGTTTAAGCCGTTAGAACTACCTGAGCAATTATTGGAACGCCTGAGTAAGACCCTAGTTGCTAAGCATCCTAATCTGATTTCGTTACGACGAAGCTACAGATCGACCAAGGAAATTACGGACTTTGCTAAAGCACTGTTGCCTGATGGTGATCAAATAATGTCATTTACTCGTCATGGACAACGACCAGCACTCCTGGTTCGTTCTTCAACTGATGCTGTTGAACAGGCGTTGCAAGATAGTGTTGAAAAGTACCAAGAACAATACGAAACGGTTGCCGTTCTTACTAAGAATCAAGAGCAAGCCCAGCAAGCCTACCGTCAGTTGCGGCGCCAATTTTCCAATGTTCACTTGTTGGACATGAACGATACGGAGCTGCCAAGCGGAATCTTAGTTCTGCCTGTTTATCTGGCTAAAGGGCTTGAATTTGATTCAGTGATTGCCTACGATGTTTCGCAAGCAAACCTTAAGAGAACCGATGAAATTGGGATGCTCTATACAATGGCTACTCGAGCAATGCATGATCTGACGATGATTAGTAACGGCCAAGTAAGTACTGCTATTAATGAAAAAGCTAGTCGACAGCTAACGATTGAGCATGAATTAATAAGGTAAAAGGCTAGTAAAATAATTGAAAAAGCGCTTTCATTATAAATTGACTTATGTTAGTCTAGATATGTTAGATTGATATGTGAGGAGATGTTTCGCCATGGTAAAAGACGAATACACATTAGTTTTAGTAAAGCCCGATGGTGTTAAGACCCGCCATATTGGGGAAATCATTACCCGAATTGAACGAAAAGGCTACAAGATTGAAGCCTTAAAGATGATTCAACCAACCGAAGAATTGCTCCGTCAACACTATGCAGACAAGGTTGACAAGCCTTTCTTCCCTGAATTGCTTGAATACATGACTGAAGGCCCAATTGTTGGAATTGTCGTTTCAGGAACCAATGTTATTAAGGCTATCCACAACATGGCCGGTGCAACTAACCCAGTTGAAGCCGAATGGGGAACTATTCGTGGTGACTACGGTCGTGAATGGCCAGATGGTAACCTTCGTAACATTGTCCACACTTCCGACGAACCTGCTTCAGCTACTAAAGAAATCAAGATCTGGTTCCCAGAATTTGAATTTACACAGGGCTAGAGTGTGAGCCACGACGAATTAGCCACCGAGTACTAAGGAAATTCAGGCGATGATTGTCAACAATCAAGCCTGGACTAATTAGACGGAGGTGGCGGTCGTGGCGAACACGTTTCGACTATGCTGCAGTAAGACATGTAAGTCCCTGACGAGCAGATCTTGACTCTGTCGCCTAAATCGTTAGCTAATCTGATAATTTCACAAAAATCTGTATAAATAAAAATGGACTGGAATTCCCAGTCCATTTTTATTTATGCAACTAATTTGGCTGTGGCCCTAACCGATACAAACTTGGGCTGAAACCACTATACCGCTTGAAGGCTTTAGAGAAGGTGAATTCATCTTTATAGCCAACACGATGAGCAATAGTTTGAATTGATTCATTCGTATTTTTTAATTGTTGCTTAGCGTCCTCCATTCGCAGACGAAGGAGAAATTTTTGCGGTGAAATGTTCATTTGAGTTTTGAATAGGGTATATAAGTAACTTCGTGAAATATTGAGGTGGTGACAGAGATCTTCAATATTACAAGTAAAGTTCTGATAGTGTTCTCTTAAGTAGTAGTTAGCAAGTTGAAGCTGCTGTTGTGCTTTGGTACAAGTTTGAGGAGCCTTATTGGGATATTCAGTTACGAGGTAGTAAAACATTTGGTAGGTTAGGGCCTCTACTAAAATATCATTAGCAAGTGAACTCGACTTTTTTAAAATAGAAAATAAATGCCTGAGAGTGGTATAAAAGTGGCTCCCTTGAACTTGACGTAAATAGCGCTTCTTACTCAGTTCAGACCCAGCAAGCATCGTCTTGATTTTAGTCCCAGAAATACCGATCCAAAAGTATTTCCAAGGATCTTGCCCATCTGCTTGATAAAAGCAAGGGACTCCTTTCGGTAGAATAAATATATCACCTTTTTTTAAGGTTACCGCAGGTCGGTTAGCGGATGAGAAGGTTCCTTTACCATCCTGGATATAGTGGATGACGTAATTATCACGGACATTGTTTCCCCGAAAAAAGTAATTGGGTGGACAGTTATATTGGCCGATGAACAGAATGTTACTTTCAAAACTTTTTCCGGTTAAACTCTTATAATGATCGTCCATTGAAATTCTCCCTTTTTTTCTCAAACATGGTTATTTGTCAACCAGCATTCGATGAATATTAACTATTATAATACGATTTAATGCAATAACATGTCAATTTGTTCTTAGTTGTGGAAACCATTATTTGCGATAGAAATGCCATGGCATAAATGGCAAAACTTCAATACAATAGAATTAAAGTATTGTAAGCGGATACAAACTGAGTGATCTCTAATAGATCGATTAGAGATTTAGGTAAAATAAGGTTATAATTTCATTGTGAAGGCTTACAAAAAATCTGAAGGAGTTATCGATAATGAGTATCCACGTTAATGAAGAGCACAAGTTATTTCATTTGCAAACGGCAAAGACAAGTTACATCTTCAAAATTCTGGAAAATGGGAATGCGGGACAACTATATTACGGCCCCCAGATTCCTGTAAAAAAGGATTACCCTAACCTTGCCAGTCGTGAGGAACATGATTGTACAAACACGTTAACTGTTGACCAAAGCGACTTCCAGCTGGAACTCATTAAGCAGGAGTATGCTGGTCTTGGTAAGGGTGATTACCGTTATCCTGCTTATCAAATTACTTACCCAAATGGCTCACGAACTTCGGAATTTGAATATACTGGTTACGAAGTTGCTGATGGTAAGGAACGGCTTAAGAACATGCCGTCAGCATTCGACGATCAGGGTGATGATTCGCAAACGCTGACAGTAACTTTCAAGGATGAGTTAGCTAACCTTGTTCTCCAACTCCACTACACCGTCTTTGAAAAGGAAGATGTTATTGTTCGAAGTGCAACCTTTATTAATCATGGTCAAGAAGCCGTAACTCTTGATCGGGCACTTAGTCTCCAATTAGACTTGCCAGATCATGATTATGACATGCTTCAATTCTCAGGAAGCTGGGCTCGGGAACGTCACTTAATCCGGACACCGCTCCGTTCTGGGATTCAAAGTATTGGTAGCTTGCGGGTTGCCTCAAGCCACCAACAAAACCCATTCTTTGCTTTAGCACGGCCACATACTGATAACCACCAAGGAGCAGCATTTGGGTTTAACTTCATTTATTCTGGCAACTTTATTGACTCGGTTGAAGTTGACCAATTTGACACCACTCGAGTATTAGTGGGAATCAATCCAGACGATTTTGGCTGGAAGCTAGCTAATGGTGAAAGTTTCCAAACTCCAGAAGCTGTGATGACTTATACTAGCGATGGTTTAAACCAAATGAGCCAGCAGTTGGGTGCTTTCTATCAAGATCACCTGATTAACCAGCATTTTGCCCACCAAGATCGGCCAATCTTGATTAACAACTGGGAAGCTACTTTCATGGACTTTAACGAAGCTAAGTTAATGAAGATTGTTGATCAGGCTGACAAGCTTGGGATCGAAATGTTTGTCCTTGATGATGGCTGGTTTGGTCACCGGGACGATGATAAATCTAGTTTAGGTGATTGGTTTGTTGACCAAAAGAAATTTAGTAATGGAATCAGTGGCTTTGCTGATCGGGTTCACGACAAGGGGATGAAATTTGGCCTCTGGTTTGAACCAGAAATGATTTCGATTGATAGTAAACTCTATGAAAAGCACCCGGACTGGATGATTGCAACTCCTGGACGTCAAGGAACCCCTGCACGAAATCAGTATGTCCTTGATATGACTAGGCAGGAAGTTGTTGACTACTTATTTGAGCATATGAGTGCAATTATTAAGCAAACGAAGCTCGACTACATTAAGTGGGACATGAACCGAAACATCACTGAAATGTATGGTGCAAAGTTGCCTGCTGATCAGCAGCTTGAATTCCCTCACCGGTACATCCTTGGGGTTTACCAATTGTATGCTCGATTAACTGAGGCATTTCCAAAAGTTCTCTTTGAATCTTGTGCCTCAGGTGGTGGCCGGTTCGATCTCGGAATGATGTACTATGCTCCACAAGCTTGGTGCAGTGATGACACTGATGCTGTTGAACGGATCAAGATTCAGGATGGAACTTCATATGGTTACACGCAAAACATGTGGGGTGCTCACGTCTCGGCAGTACCAAATGATCAAGTTGGTCGGTTAACATCCCTTGATACTCGGGCAGCAGTTGCATACTTTGGTGATTTTGGTTATGAATTAGACATTACCAAGATGGCCGCAGATGAACTAGCCACAATTAAGAAACAGGTAGCCTTCTACAAGCAGTATCGGCACCTCTTCCAGTTTGGTAAATTCTACCGTCTTGATAATCCAGACACCAATAATGATAATGTCTATGGTTGGCAGGTAGTTAACGAGGACCGGAGTGAAGCAATCCTTACTCGGTTCCAAATCCTCAACGGTGCTAATCCCGCTTATATCCGGGTATACTTTGCTGGCCTAGATCCAGAAGCTACTTACACTGTTAATGACGGTGAAGAACACTTCTCCGGTGCTGAACTAATGAATGCTGGCTACTTTGTTCCGCGGATTATGGACCGAACTAAACCAGAAAAGGATCCATCTGACTTTAGCAGTCGGCTGTTCATTGCGAAGAAAGTTAATTCCCGCAATTAGACTTTCATATTAAAAAAATAAAGATGACCTCCTGAAGTGACTCTAATTGTCATTCAAGAGATCATCTTTTTACTTATCTAACGTGATTTGCTGACCATTGACAGAAATTTGCCCAGCTGATTGAAGTGAGTTTAATTGGCGACTTAATGTTTCGGGAGTTAGTCCCAGAAAGTTAGCCAGGTCTTTTTTCTTAAACGGCAAGGCAAACGAGGTACTTCCTGCTCGGGTTCCTTCTTCCTTGAGGTAATCAAGGACCCGATCCTGAGCATTCATAGTGTTGCGGCGAATGGTGTTCTTTTCTGCCATTATTAGCCGTTGACCAAAGTCGTTTAAGAGTGTCAAAGAAAGGTCTGGCGTTTCGTTTAGCATCTTTTGAAAATCCTGCCGGTTCATGGAACACACTAGACAATCCTCTGTAGCTTGGATGAAGTTTTCGTGATCCTTTTGGCTAAATAAATTTTCTTGCCCAGTGGAATCACCCTTTGCGAGAACACCGAGAACCGTTTCTTTACCATCTTCGTTTAATGAATAAACCTTAGCATGTCCTGAATCAATAACGATCATACCGTCTTGACCATCTAAGGGTTGACGAATGAGGCTTCCCTTAGGAAAGAAGTCCTGGTGGGAGGTGATTGTGACTAGCTTCTTTTTAAGGGAAAGCGGTAAATTTTTGAAGATTGATGCTTTACTTAAGCAGGCGACCTCAGAGTGCTTAGACACATTAATCATCCTTTCTTGATTTAAATCAATTTAATTATACATACTTCTGCATATAATCAAAGCAACAAGTCTTGATACTTGTTTAAATACTTAAGTTAATAATTGAACAAGAGGAGAATGTCAAAATGAAAGTTATTATTGTTGGCTGTACCCACGCCGGAACAATCACTGCTACCCAGATTTTGAAGAATCATCCTGAGACCGAAGTAACTATCTATGAACGGAATGATAACGTTTCATTCTTGTCATGCGGAATCGCGGTTTACTTAAGCGGGGATGTTGGTGATCCAGATGCAATGTTCTATTCTAGCCCAGAACAATTATCGCAATTGGGTGCTGATGTTCACATGCAACACAATGTTACCAGCATTGATCCAAAAACAAAAACCGTTAAAGTTACTGACCTGGTAACTGGCGAAGAGAAGACGGATCACTACGATAAACTCGTGATGACAACTGGTTCTTGGCCAATTATTCCGCCAATTGAGGGTGTTGATGGCGACCATGTATACTTATGCAAGAATTACCATCACGCTAAAGAATTGTTTGCAGCTGCTAAGGATGCCCAACGAGTGGTAGTTATCGGAGCTGGCTACATCGGGGTTGAATTAGTTGAGGCTTATACTCGTCAAAATAAGGACGTTACTTTGGTTGATGGTGCGCCGCGGATGCTTCACAAGTATTTTGATCAAGAATACACCGACCGAATTCAACAGCAATTTAAGCAAAAGGGTGCAACCTTAGCCTTTAATCAACGGGTAACTGGCTTTAAGGACTATGGTGACGGGGTTACTGTGGAGACGGACAAGGGCAGTTACGATGCTGATATTGCGATCCTTTGTGTGGGCTTCCGGCCGAACACTAACCTCCTTAAGGGGAAGGTTGAAATGCATGATAATGGTGCAATTATCACTAATGAGTACATGCAGTCATCAGATCCTGATATTTATGCTGCCGGTGACTCCACTAGTGTCCACTACAATCCGACCGGTAAGGATGCTTATATTCCTTTAGCAACCAATGCTATCCGTCAAGGGACAATGGCAGGGGTTAATATTTTCGGCAACCAGATGCGTGACATGGGAACTCAATCAAGTTCAGGACTGAATCTTTACGGGACAACGATGGCTTCTTCAGGCTTGACGTTGGAAAATGCAAAGGAAGCAGACATTGATGCTGATTCTGTCACCATTGAAGATAATTATCGTCCAGAGTTTATGCCAACTACTGAAAAGGTTTTGATGACTCTTGTTTGGGATAAGAAGACTCGGCAAATTATTGGTGGTCAATTAATGAGTAAGTATGATGTCGCTCAGTCAGCTGGTGTCTTGTCATTATGTATTCAAGATAAGCACACCATTGACTATTTAGCTTTTGTTGATATGCTTTTCCAGCCAAACTTTGATCGGCCGTTTAATTATTTAAATATTCTAGCTCAAGCTGCTGTTGCTAAGGCAAATAAGTAAGAAATTTAAAATGCAAAATACTAGTGAAATGGATGCTTTTTCACTAGTATTTTTTCTTTATTTTGAATTATCTTTTTCCTTCAGATATTTTTTTTGGAGAGATAAACTGTTTCGCGGCCAAAACACGCCATCAGCGTATCCTTGGATATGAGGGTCGTTATTAGCCTTGTTAAGGCGATATTGTCCCCATGCACAGTAGAGAAGACTTTGCTCAATACCAATAAAATGGCGCCCCAGCTTTTTAGCCGTAACCAGGCTTGAACCAGCACCGGCAAAGGGATCAAAAATTAGGTCACCGGGGTTAGAACTGGCAAGGATAACTTTTGCCATTAACTTTTCAGGCTTTTGGGTCGGGTGGTCAGTATTCTCGGGCATTGACCAATAAGGAATTGAAATATCATCCCAGAGGTTGCTCGGCATGGTATCACGAAAGTTGCCTGCCTTAGTTGCCTGCCAGTCTTTGGCGTGACCGTCTTCCTTATAGGGCGCTACTACTGGTCGCCGTTGTTTAACCTGATCAACATTAAATACATAGTCATGGGGGTCAACGGTTAAGAACCAGATGTCTTCGGAACTGTTCTTCCAATTAGTTAGTGCACCACGTCCTTTTTCTCGTTGCCAAGTAATTCGATTTTTGATCGTGAAATACTGCTCTAATACTGGAGCGAGGACGATACTGGTTTCCCAGTCTGCAAAGACATAGACACTAGCACTAGCCTTTAATAGTGGCTTTAGCTTATTGATCCAGTCCTCAGTGTATTGTTGGTATTCAGCTGGCTTCATTTGTTTAAACGTCATGCCATCGTACTTTTTATTTAGGTTATACGGGGGATCAACAAGTGCAAGATCGATTGAATGACTTGGCAACTGATCCATTACCTGAAATGAATCGCCGTTGATCACCTTATTGGTAACCTGCTCAAGAGAAAAAGATTTTTCCTTTTTAGCCTGAATGATCCTTGCCATCACATCTGCTGGTGCATCCGCTAGGCTAAAATCAATCGTTTTATTGCGCTTTGATTTCACGACTCTCACTCCCGTATTAATGTTAAATCATAGTTCCATTATACAAGATCCTGTGGTCTAATCTTGATTTTTCCTGGGAGAATAGCTTAAAATAGTCGTTAAATAAGTAGTGTGAGTAACAGCGAGGGATGGTTGATGAAAAGATCCCCAAAGCACGAACTGGTTACAATTGAAAATGATATTAAAGTGGCAGTGGTTCGCTGCAATTTAGGTGGTACCGCGCAGTTGATGCGTCCTATTAGTTTGAATAGCTAGTAGGGCGTTTTTGATTTAAGGAGGAAACACAATGGCTGAAGAAAAAAACCACACAATTTTAACTGGTGACCGGCCAACCGGAAAGCTTCATATTGGTCACTATGTTGGTTCGTTAAAGAATCGGGTTCGTTTACAAAATACCGGTGATTACAATACCTTTATCATGATCGCTGACCAACAGGCATTGACTGATAATGCCCGTGATCCGGAAAAAATCCGGAAGAGTCTCCATGAGGTGGCATTGGACTATTTGGCAGTGGGAATTGACCCGAAAAAGGCAACGATTTTTGTTCAATCACAAATTCCTGCTTTAAGTGAATTAACGATGCACTACCTTAACTTAGTAACGATTGCTCGTCTTCACCGTAATCCAACAGTTAAGACCGAAATCCAACAGAAAAAGTTTGGTGAAAGTGTTCCAGCCGGATTCTTTATTTATCCGGTAAGCCAGGCTGCAGACATTACGGCTTTCAAGGCAGATACAGTTCCGGTCGGGGATGACCAAGAACCAATGCTTGAACAAACTCGGGAAATTGTTCGTTCATTTAACCGGATTTATAACGAAGATATTTTAGTTGAACCACAAGGAGTCTTCCCACCAAAGGGTGAAGGACGGATCCCAGGACTTGATGGTAACGCAAAGATGAGTAAGTCACTCGGCAACGCGATCTACCTTTCAGACGATGCTGATACGGTTCAAAAGAAAGTAATGTCCATGTACACTGACCCAACACACATTAAGGTGAGTGATCCGGGTCACATTGAAGGAAACACCGTCTTTACCTACCTTGATATTTTTGATCCGGATAAGGAAAAGGTCGCTGAATTGAAGGAACAATACCAGGCTGGTGGTCTTGGCGACGTTAAGATCAAACGTTACCTAAACGATGTTCTTGAAACCGAACTTGAACCAATTCGAAAGCGTCGTGAAGAATACGCTAAGAACCTCGATTACGTTGACCAAATTCTTCAAGAAGGCTCCATCCATGCCAATGAAGTCGCTAACCAAACCCTCAAACAAGTCCGCAACGCAATTGGAATTAATTATTTTGATTAGATTAGAGTGCGAGCCAGCAGAGAACTTGCGGAAAGCCAGCAATTTCTCCTGACGAAGGCGACTTGCGCCTAGGAAGGAGGTTGCTGGCTCTAGCAAGTTCCTGGCGAGCAGATCTCGGCTCTACTGCATTAGAAATCTTAGCTTTAACATGTTAAACACACTTACATTCAAACGCGCCTCACCATTGTTGGTCCCAGTCACTAACAATGGTGAGGCGTGTTTTATCTAACTAAATTTCACTAAAATCAATCACGAAAAATAATCTTCCACTCTTCCAATAGGTAACGGCTTCACACTCTATTGAAGAACATGGTATTATTAAGAGGATATTAAATTTCGCTTTTTTCTAAATAAAATACAGATTATCGGAGGTGAAAATGGTGGAAGAAAACCTCGCGATTGTTGATCTTGGTTCTAATTCGACAAGGATGGCAATTACCGAAATTGCACCTGATGGTCGTTTTCGTGAAATTAAACGGGTCAAAGAGAATACTCGTCTTTCAGAAGGAATGGGCCGAGAGAAAGTGCTTCAGAAAAACGCAATGGATCGAACGATTGCTGCTTTGAAAAAGTTTAAGAAAATTTATTCGACTGTGCCTAATATTCAGGTGCGTGCAATCTCAACGGCGGCAGTTCGTCAGGCAAAGAATCGTCAAGAATTCTTAAACCGGGTCGAAAATGAAGTTGGCATTCACCTGCAAGTCCTTTCAGGAAAAAAAGAAGCATACTACGATTACTTAGGTGTCATTCGGACGCTTAAACTCAACCACTGTTTAATTTTAGATGTTGGTGGCGCAAGCTGTGAGTTAATCTTAGTTCAGCAGCGACGGGCACGGGATTTGATCTCACTTCCCGTTGGTGCAGTTAACTTGTCCGAACAATTCCACTTAGGAGGATACGTTCGCGCAACTGACCTGTTCCAGGCACAGGTTTCGATGAATGAACGATTAACGAAAATTCCATGGCTCCGCTATGCTACTCGGGTACCGATCGTTCTCTTGGGCGGTGCTAACCGAACGCTTGCACGAATGACTCGGGCATACCACCATCATGGACGGCGCCATTCTTCAGGGTCGATCCATGGTTATCAATTATCTTCACGGGTTGTTTTTGCAACCTATCGGGAACTTTTGAGTAAGAATCTTGCTCAACGCAAACGGATGCCGGGATTAGAGCCAGAACGAGCAGACATCATTGTTGGCGGAATGCTGCCCCTTGTTTCGCTCTTGCAACGGAATAGCGATGGTCGGGTAATCTTCTCCGAAAGCGGTGTTCGTGAAGGCATCATCACCGAGTACGTTAACCAAAGGAAGAAACATCATGAGTAAAATGCAATGGGCACATGGCTTTTATCGGTTAACCCCTGAACAACGACGGCAAATCCTTGCTGACCGTTATCAATTTTCTCAGGCAGAACGGGAATTACTTGATCAGCATACAAGTGATTTAGGAAATGACTTGGTTGAAAATTACATTACTGATTACCCATTGCCAGAAGGAGTCGTTACCAACCTATTAGTTAATGGCAAAAATTATACGGTGCCACTTGTTATTGAAGAACCTTCAGTAATTGCGGCAGCTAACAATGGTGCGCAACGGGTAGCTAAATCTGGTGGCTTTAAGGCAGAAGAAGCTTCACGAGCACTGGTAGGACAAGTAGTTATTAAAGTGACTGATGATTCAGAAACCAAAATTAACTGGTTGAAGAATCAAGAATCAACACTACTTGCTGTTGCTAATGCCGCTCACCCATCAATGCAAAAACGGGGTGGCGGTGCTAAGCAGGTTCGGATTCGTCAAGTTGGGCGCTTTATTAGTATTGATTTGCTAATTGACGTTTGTCAGGCAATGGGCGCAAATACAGTTAATACGATGGCGGAAGCAGTAGCCCATTACCTGCAAAAAAATGGTGATCATGTTGTTGCCGCTATTCTTAGCAATTACGCCACGGATAGTTTACAGACCGCAACCTGTAGTGTTGATTACGCAGAACTAGCGACGAAGCAAATGAGTGGTGAAGAAGTTGCCAAGCGGATCACTGATTTAAGCGATTTGGCTCAGGTTGATCCATACCGGGCAGCAACCCATAATAAGGGGATCATGAACGGAATTGACGCTGCGTTGATTGCGAGCGGAAATGATTGGCGGGCAATTGAAAGCGGCGCTCATGCATATGCTAGCCGTGATGGTCAGTATCGTGGCCTTAGTACATGGCAAATTCATGACAATCACCTTGAAGGAAAATTAACCCTGCCAATGCCAGTCGGTGTGGTTGGCGGTTCAATCGGGTTAAATCCCTTAACGAGACTTAATTACCATTTGAGTGGAATTCACACTGCTCAAGAATTAGCCGCTGTGATTACTAGCTTAGGATTAGCACAGAATCTGGCAGCGATCCGGGCATTGGCTACTACCGGAATTCAAGCAGGCCATATGAAACTTCAATACCGGTCTTTGGCGATTAGTGTTGGCGCAAAGCAATCAGAAATCGAACAATTAGTAAAAGAACTTAGTCAGCAACCACATGTTGACCGTGAAGTTGCTAAACAATTATTGGCAACGTTACGAAAGGAGTCCACAAATGAGTGAAGAACAAGAAATCAAGTTAAATGACGCAAACAAAGCCCTCCTTGACCAGGTTAATGAACTGTATCCAGAGGGGTCAGTCTTTGTTCAATTTAAGGGCGGCCAGTCTGGTTACGTTCGCCATGACCAAGCTACTCAGCAAACAATTCCGGGTGCTTTGGTAATTTTGGTAACTGACTTAACAGAACCAAACTATACAGCTTCCCACGAACTGCTTCACCTATTAATGCTTCTTCGGGGATTCCCACAAATTTTCTTCCAGCTTTCCCTAGGTGACCGCGAACTTGATGAACAAATGATGATCATGTCAACAGATTTGTACAACGTTGCAATGCACCGGGTTGTGGTTGCGGAACAACGGAAGCATGGCTTCATTAACGATCGGGTAGAAGAAGAGTATCTTAAAGGGGTTGAGCATACATTAACTCCTGAAAGCGAGGACGATGATGAACGAGCTTTGCGGCTATTGACCTTGCTTGATGCATTAGTATTCTTTGGCGACCACTTAGCAAAATACGAGGAACAATTACAGAACAATTATCCTAAGGCATTGGCAGCAGCCAAAAAGATATACGCTGAAATTACTAAAAAGCCAATAAAGAATGCCTTTGACATGTGGCGATCAATTGTCAAAATTTATTCTCTATATGATCAGCAAATGGAAGAATGGGGTCTTCCAGCATTAAATAACGATAAATTTACGACCCTTTCACCAGTATTAAGTGAACGGCAACTGCGTCTTGAAGTTCGTCAGGTATTTGAAATCTTTAATTCTGGAATGAAGGACCGGAAGACCGGGAAGCCTGCCTATGTTGGCCTTCGCCGGAATATTGGTCAAAACTCATTCACTACTGCTAAGCATTCACCAGAAGAGTTTAAGCAGATTTATGATCAGCCCGTAAAGGAATTTTTGGAACAAAACCATATCCCATATATCATAAGGAAGTAATTTAATGGAACAAGCAGTACAGCAATTATTTGATAACGCTCAACGAATTGTGTTCTTAACCGGAGCTGGGGTTTCAACTGCTTCGGGGATTCCGGATTTTCGTTCTGCAAATGGTTTGTATACTAAGGACCGGAACGCGGAGTATTATTTAAGCCATCGTTATTTTGTCAGTGATCCAGAAGGCTTTTATCAGTTTTGCAAGGAAAATTTGTATTTCCCTGATGCTAAGCCCAATATTATTCACCAAAAGCAGGCAGCCTTAACCCAACAAGATCGGGCTACGGTAATCACCCAAAATATTGACAACCTGTACGAAGAAGCAGGAACTAAACACCTGATTGATTTTCACGGGAACCTTTTTAATGTCTACTGTGAAAAGTGCCATGAAACTGTTCCGGTAGAAGAGTATTTAAAGAGTCGACTCCACCAAAAAGATGGCGGGGCACTGCGTCCTGACATTGTTCTTTACGATGAAGGAATTAAGCAGGAAAACATTATTAATTCTGTTCGGGCAATGCAACAGGCAGACCTGGTTGTCATCGTTGGCACTTCAATGAAGGTTTACCCATTTGCCGGACTTCTTGAGTATCGAAACCCAACTGCCAAGGTAGTAGCAGTTAATCAGGAAGCTCTTCAGTTACCGTGCGATTTTGAAATGATCCAAACCGATGCAACTGAGTTCTTCAAGGAATTACAAGTAAAATAAAAAATGAAGCTGCCGTGCGCAAATCAATAAGACTAAACGCAAACTAGCAGCTTCTTTTTATTGAAATAAAGTAATTAATTGAAGTAGATCACTTTACCAGCGACCTTAAATGGCATCCCCTGGTGACGCTTTTCGTTACCACTCTTCTTTAGTGAAAATACGTTTCGAATTGTCTTTGCAGTTAATGACATTTTGATCGCTCCTTTCATTTTTTGGACACTCATTGTTTCCAGCTTCAAGATATCATGAACGATCCCAGAATGGAACAACTCTAAGAAGACGTCTCATTTCTCAAGAAGCCATTTTTGTATATTTTGCGTGAAATCAGTGGAAATTGTGCATAAAAGTGATGATGACGGCAATTAATCGCCAGAATAAATGAGTATAGATTTATTTTTGAGAAAATAAGAAATCGCTGAGAATACGAGGGAGGGAAAATAAATGAAAATTACAATGGGGCTAACAACGTGGACTGAGCACCCAGCGTTAATCAATGGTGAACAACGACCAGTGACGTTAAACGAGTATGCGCAACATATGCCAACGGTTGAGATTGATACTTTTTTCTATGCGTTGCCCCAAATGTCGACAATTCAGAACTGGCTTTCCCAAGTACCAAGTGAGTTTCAGTTTATTATTAAGGCTCATCAGGGGATGACTCTTCACCAGCGGAACCAGGAAAAGGGTGAATTAGCACTATTATTCCAGCAGTATCGACGGACGATTGCCCCATTAATTGCTACTGGACAGTTAAAAACAATTCTTTTTCAATTTCCACCGTACTTTGATGCGGAAGTAAAGGATATCGAATACTTAAAACTGGTTCGTGACTGGCTTGGTGATTTACCGATTGCAATTGAACTCCGTAATAATTCGTGGTACCGGCCGGGAGTGGTTGATTCGCTAGTCTCATACTGTCAGGATCTGCAATTTACCCTAGTTGCTGCGGATGAACCGCATGATACTGTCACATCCGTTCCGTTTTATCTAGCAACGACCAATCCTAAACTAGCAATGATTAGGCTGCATGGTCGCAACAGAAAGGGCTGGGACAATGCGGGGAAAGAATGGCGGAAGACGCGGACGCTTTATCGTTATACTCAAGAAGAATTAGCCGGTTTTGCCCAAAAAATTAATCAGGTTAATCCTCAACCGCAGGAACTTTGCGTAATCTTTAATAATAATTCTGGTGGGGATGCTGCGCCTAATGCTCTTCAACTGCAAAAATTAATGGGAATTAAATTTAGCGACCTTGCCCCGCGAGATCCTCAACAACTTGATCTCTTTTGAGGTTGGAGTGGATTGCGGATAATGCTATACTAAAGATTAATTAAAAATTAGGAATTAATAAGAAAGAGGGGCCTCATATGGCTGAACAAAAACCAACTTATTACATTACAACGCCAATTTACTATCCATCTGGTAAATTACATATTGGTAATACATATACGACCGTTGCTTGTGATGCTGAAGCACGTTACAAGCGTTTAATGGGTTATGATGTTTTCTACTTAACCGGAACTGATGAACACGGGTTAAAGATCGAACAGAAAGCTGAAAAGCTAGGCAAGCAGCCACAAGAATACGTGGATGAAATGGCTGCCGGAATTAAGAAACTTTGGAAGACAATGGAAATCACTAATGATAAGTTTATCCGGACAACGGATGACTACCATGAAAAAGCTGTCCAAAAAATCTTCCAAAAGTTTGTCGACCAGGGCGATATTTACAAGGGTAAATATAAGGGCTGGTATTCAGTTGATGATGAAGAATACTTTACTGAAAGCCAGTTAGCTGAAGTTTACCGTGATGACAATGGTAACGTAATCGGGGGAAAAGCTCCTTCTGGTCATGAAGTTCAATTGGTTAAAGAAGAGTCATACTTCTTTAAGATGAGCAAGTACTCTGACTGGCTGATGAACTACTATAAAGAACATCCTGACTTTATCGAACCGCACACCCGGGTTAACGAAATGGTTAACAACTTTTTAAAGCCGGGACTTGAAGACCTTGCTGTTACCCGGACCTCATTCAACTGGGGTGTTAAGGTGCCAAATGATCCAAAACATGTTGTTTACGTTTGGATTGATGCGTTATCCAACTATATTACTGCTTTAGGCTATGGTTCTGATGATGATAGCCTCTTTAAGAAGTACTGGCCAGCTGATGTGCACATGGTTGGAAAAGAAATCGTTCGTTTCCATACGATTTACTGGCCAATCATGCTCCATGCTCTTGGACTACCGTTGCCAAAGCATGTTATCGGTCACGGCTGGCTGACAATGAAAGACGGCAAGATGTCTAAGTCAAAGGGAAACGTCATTTACCCCGAAACGTTGGTTAACCGTTATGGCCTGGACGCCACCCGTTACTACCTCTTGAAGGCAATGCCATTTGGTAATGATGGGGTCTTCAGTCCAGAAGACTTTGTTGATAAAGTTAATTACGATCTGGCTAACGATCTGGGGAACTTACTTAACCGGACCGTTGCCATGATTAATAAGTATCAAGACGGTAAGCTGGTTGCTCAAAATGATGCCACAACTGAATATGATACTGATCTTGAACAAACTGCCGCAAATGCGATTGCTGAATTTAAAGCGGAAATGGATCGAGTTCATTTTGCTGATGCCTTGTCAGCGGTTTGGAAATTAGTTTCGCGAGCTAATAAATATATCGATGAAACCGAACCATGGGTATTAGCCAAGGATGAGAGTAAGAAAGCTGAGCTATCTGATGTTATGACTCACCTTGCCAAGAGTTTACGGGTAATTGCGGCACTGATTCAGCCAATAATGACTCATGCGCCAAAAGAAATTATTACCCAACTTGGCCTTGAAGGAACCAATCTTGATTTAACTACTCTGCAATTTGATGATTTCCCAGAAACAGCCCAAGTAGTTGCTAAAGGAACACCAATCTTCCCTCGACTCGATGTTAAGGAAGAGGTTGAGTTCATCAAGAGTCAAATGAGTGCTAACCAGAAGCAAAAGGGACGTAAGGCAATGGAACAAGCAAAGAAAGAAGCGCAAAAAGCAATGAGTGAAGAAGAAACAACTGGTAAGAAGCAAATTCGGATTGATGTTTTTGATAAGGTTGAATTAAAGGTTGCTCAAATTACTTCAGCAGGTCATGTTGAAGGAGCGGATAAGCTGTTGAAGTTCCACATGGATGATGGAACTGAAGAAGGTCGGCAAATCCTTTCAGGAATTGCTGAATGGTATCCAGATCCATCCGTTCTTGTTGGTAAGAAGGTCCTGATTGTTGCTAACTTGAAGCCACGGAAGATGCGTGGAGAAGTTAGTCAAGGAATGCTCCTATCTGCAGAAAAGGATGGCAACGTAACTGTTGTGACCGTTCCAGACTCACTCGTTCCTGGAATGGGTGTTGAATAATCAGGTTACCCAATGAGTAAACAACATAAAAACTGGCGTCAAGTTTATGATTCGCATACGCATCTAAACGATGACGCCTTTTATGATGATGTTCCAGCATTTGAAGCACGGGCTGCCCATTATGGAGTCACCCAAATGAATATTGTGGGGTCAAATACCGTTTTGAATGCACGGGCGATTAAGCTGGCCCATGAATACGATAATCTTCATGCGATTATCGGCTGGCACCCAGAAGATATTCGTTCATATACTGATCAGGCTGAGAAAAAACTAATTGAGCAACTGCAGGACCCCCTAGTTGTGGGAATTGGCGAAATTGGATTAGATTATTTTAATGATCAAAATTCACCGCATGATCGTCAGCAGGAAATTTTTGCCCGACAGTTAGAGATTGCCCGTCAATTAAAACTCCCAGTTTCAATCCATGTCCGGGACGCCCTTGAAGATGCTTATGCAATTCTCCGTAATTCTCATATTGATGAATTTGGCGGGGTAATGCATAGTTTTAATGGTTCGCCTGAAATGGCAGAAAAGTTCATGGGATTAGGGATGGCAATCTCGTTTAGCGGGGTTGTTAGTTTCAAAACAGCTGAAGAGGTTCACCAAGCTGCATTAGCGGTTCCGTTAGATCGGTTGATGGTTGAAACCGATGCTCCTTACCTAACACCAATTCCGTACCGGGGAAAAGAAAACGAGCCCGGCTTTACTAAGTTTGTGGTTGACGCAATTGCAAAGTTAAAGAATGTTGATGCGGAATTGGTCGCTTACAAAACTTTTCATAATGCTGAAAGATTATTTTTAACGAAGAGAGAGCCAAATGAAGAAGATTAAAGAAGTAATTGTCGTTGAAGGAAAGGACGATACGAAGCAAATCTTAAAAGCGGTCAATGCTGATACCTATGAGACTAACGGGTCGGCATTATCGGCGGTAGATATTGACCGGTTGAAAAAGCTTCAGAAAACACGAGGACTAATCGTGTTCACCGATCCTGACTTTAATGGCGAACGAATCCGTAAGATGATCAGCACTGCAATCCCAGGGGTTAAGCATGCCTTTATTCGTCGTGATCAGGGCGTCCCCGAATTTAAGGGAAGCCTTGGCGTTGAGCATGCAACACCAGAAGTAATTAGGGGTGCCTTAGAAAAGCTTTATACCCAGGGGACATTGGAGGATGCCGAGATTACTAGCACTGATTTAAAAGCAGCTGGTTTAACCGGGAAGCAAAATTCTCGTTACCGGCGTGAGCGTCTTGGGCAGATACTTGGGATTGGCTACGGAAATGGTAAGCAGCTCTTAAAACGGTTGAATATGTTCCAAATTCGCCGACAAGATTTTGAAGATGCGGTTCATCAATTGGATCAGGAGGAAGCAAAATGAGTGAATTAACACAAATTGGTAGCCGGAAAACAACCCGTTCAATTCTGAACGAATATGGCCTTCATGCAAAGAAGGGGTTTGGTCAGAACTTCCTGACTGATCCGGCAATCCTTCAGCGAATTGTTGAGGCTGCTGAGGTTACAGACGCAGATAACGTGATTGAGATTGGACCCGGAATCGGGGCGTTGACTGAAAAACTGGCGCAGGCTGCCGGACAGGTAGTTGCCGTTGAGATTGATCAAGATTTGATTCCCGTTTTAGAGAAAACATTGGCTGCTTACGACAATGTGACGGTAATTAATCAGGATATTTTAATGGCCAATTTACCAGAGTTAATCCAGCAACAGTTTACCGACCCGACCAAACCAATTAAAGTGGTTGCCAACCTGCCGTATTACATTACTAGCCCAATCTTGATGAACCTGCTAGCTAGTCCGGTGGAGTGGTCATCAATTACGGTCATGATGCAAAAGGAAGTTGCCCAGCGTCTTACTGCTAAGCCAGGGACAAAACAGTATGGTGCTTTAACCCTAGCAATCGAATATCAGATGGATGCAGAGGTTGCCTTTAACGTCTCCCGCCATTCATTTATTCCAGCGCCAAACGTTGATTCCGCAATTGTGGTGCTTAAGCAGCGTCAGCAGCCATTGACAACTAAACCCTTTGATAAGCAGAAATTAATGGGCTTTATTCGGGGATGCTTTGCTCACCGGCGAAAGAGTCTCTGGAATAACCTGCAAAGTGTAATTGGTAAAGATGCAAATATAAAAGCAAAAATGACAAAAGTTTTGGAAGAAAACGAGATCTCACCACAGCTTAGGCCAGAAAAGCTAACTTTAGCCCAATTTATCAACCTTTTGAATGCCCTTCACCAAGAAAAATTAATTTAAAATACGATTGAATTATTGCTAAGATTGTGATAAAATTTTGACTTTTATGCGGAATTAGCGTATAGTTCAGCCTGTGAGGTGAGATGTGTGGCTAAAAGTATTTTAGAGATTAAACAAGAACTTGAGGGTCGCGTTGGTCAACGAGTTCTGGTAACTGCTCAAGCAGGCCGGAAACGTGTTGCTAAGCATCATGGGGTACTTAGTAAAACCTATCCAGCAATCTTTGTCGTTCACGTTAATGAGGGACAAGGACAAATTAGCCGGATCAGTTACAGTTATACTGATCTCTTAACACAAAATATCTCGATTGATTTCGAAGATGAAGAAGCACAAGCATAAAATAGACGATGAAGAGTCGTGATGGGAGTCAGTGAGGACTTTTGTCACGGCTTTTTTTGATCTCCTAACTTCTTTCCTAGCTTTCTCTTTGCTATAATCTAAGTAACTATTTGACTAAACGGGGAGGTGTTCTGAATGCTGATCACTGAAAAAGCACCGGCAAAGCTTAACCTAAGCTTAGATTCACCGATGAGATACCTCGATGGGATGCCAAAATGGGATATGGTAATGGTTTCTGTTGATCTGGCTGACTATGTTACGATTGAAATTGCTGACCGACCGGGAAACGTTAAAGTATATACGGATAGTAGTTTTCTTCCCAACGACCAACGAAATCTTGCATTTCAGGCTGCCAATATTTTGCGTAATCGGTTCCACCATCGGGAAGCATTAACAATTAATATTAGGAAACATATTCCGGTTGCTGCGGGACTAGGCGGTGGTTCTTCTGATGCTGCCGCGGTATTGCGCATTTTGAATTCAGCCTGGAAACTGGGCCTTTCGTTGGAAGAATTAGCACGGTTGTCACTTTCAATTGATTCAGATGTTCCGTATTGCGTATATGGCAAGCTGGCTCACGTAACTGAACATGGTGAAAAAATTGAATTACTACCCCCACAACCTCATTACTGGGTGGTAATTGCCAAGCAGCAGATTAGTGTATCAACCCCACAGATATTGCGGCAAATTGATTATACGCAGATTGACCACCTAGATAATTCGCTGTTACTCCAAGGCTTACGGAATGGCGATTGGCAGACAGCAACTAAGTATATGGGAAACGTTCTGGAACCACTAACAATGCGTTATTATCCGGAAATCAAACGATTGAAGGATAAGATGCTTGCTTTAGGAGCGGATGTTGCGCAGATGAGCGGGACGGGACCATCAGTTTTTGCAATTTGTCATACCGAATCGCGAGCACGACGAGTTCAAAATGGAATCCGGGGCTTTTGTCGGAACGTTAATATTGTTACTTTACTATAAATTACTAGCTGGGCTTTTCTAATACTGAAGAAAAGTCCAGTTATTTTAATAAACATTAAGCAAAAGACGAACATTTATGTTAAAATCAAAGGCAATTAATACTTTTGGAGGATTAGATATGAAGGTTAGACGTAGTAACCGCCTTGTCGATATGACAAGATATTTGATGGAACACCCCCGTTCTCTCGTTTCACTCAAATTTTTTGGGGAACGGTATGATTCTGCTAAGTCTTCAATTAGCGAAGATCTTAGTATTATTCGGCATACTTTTCACTCTTGGGGAATGGGACGGCTAGAAACAATCCCTGGAGCAAGTGGTGGTGCTGTATTAACGCCATTCTATTCAAAAGAAAATGCGGAAAAAGCAATTGCTGACCTTGTTGATGCTGTGAGTGATGATACCCGGCTGTTACCTGGAGATTATGTTTACCTTTCAGACTTAATTGGCCGGCCAGATATTTTACGGCGTGTTGGTCGGTTAATTGCCACCCAATACGTTGATCAAGACGTCGATGTTATTATGACGGTTGAAACCAAGGGAATTCCGATTGCGCAAAGTGCTGCAATGTACTTGAATAAGCCATTTGTAATTGTGCGGAATAGCTCTCATATTACTGAAGGGCCAACCGTGAGTGTTAACTATGTTTCTGGTTCTGTAAAACGGATTAAGAAGATGGAACTATCACGGCGGACACTTTCTGCAGGGGCTAACGTGGTTGTTGTTGATGACTTTATGAAGGGTGGGGGAACCCTGAACGGAATGAAGTCACTGATTAAGGAATTCGATGCTAACTTGGTCGGGATGACTGTCTTGGCTGAAGGTGAAGTAACCGGTAAACGATTAGTAGATAACTGTACGTCTTTGATTAAGGTCAATGCAGTGGACGATGAGAAAAAGACGATCCAAGCTGGACCGGGAAGCTTTATTAAAGATGTCTTTGAGAAGGAGTAAAGTAATAAAATGAAGCGGAATGCGATTATTTTAGCAGCCGGTAAGGGAACCCGGATGCGGTCAAAGTTATATAAGGTCTTACATAAGGTATGCGGAAAGACAATGGTAGAACATGTTGTTGGTCAACTTGAAAAAGCTGATATTGAAAATATTATTACCATTGTTGGTTTCGGTGCCGAAAAGGTCGAAGAGGTTGTTGGTGACCGGACTAAGTTTGCCTTACAAAATGAACAGTTGGGGACTGGACACGCAGTAATGCAAGCAAAGGATCTTTTAGCGGACGAAGATGGTGAAACCATTGTTGTCAGTGGCGATACACCTTTGTTTACTGCTGATACTTTTAAGAAGTTATTTGAGTACCATGAACAACGCCATGCTGCTGCAACTATCCTTACATCTGTGGCACCTGACCCAACAGGCTATGGTCGAATTGTTCGCAATGATGTGGGAATTGTTGAACGAATTGTGGAACAAAAGGATGCTACGCCAGAAGAACAAGCAATCCATGAAATTAATACCGGTGTTTACTGCTTTGACAACAAGAAACTCTTTGCTGCCTTAAAGAACATCAATAATGATAATGCTCAGGGTGAATACTACCTTACTGATGTAATTGAAATCTTGAAGAATGAACAAGAGATCGTTACTGCATACAAGATGTCAGATTTCGATGAATCAATGGGGGTTAATGATCGGGTTGCTCTTGCTCGTGCTAATAAGATTATGCGCAAGCGGATTAACACTAAGCTGATGGAATCTGGGGTTACAATGCTGGATCCAGAAACTACTTACATTGATGACGGTATCCAAATTGGTCAGGATACGGTTATTGAAGGTGGAGTTGTTATTAAGGGCAAGACTACCATTGGTAATGGATGCTACATCAGCGCTCATTCACGGATTGAAGATTCTACCATTCACGATGGGGTAACCATTACTTCATCAACCCTTCAAGAAGCCGAAATGCATGATGGCAGTGATATTGGACCTAATAGTCACCTTCGACCAGCTGCTGAAATTGGCAAGAATGTTCACATTGGTAATTTCTGTGAAGTTAAGAAGGCCTTTATCGGTGAAGGAACTAAGGTTGGTCACTTAACCTACATTGGAAATGCCACCCTTGGTAAGAATATCAATGTTGGCTGTGGTGTTGTCTTTGTTAATTATGATGGTAAGAACAAGCACCATACTAATGTTGGCGACCACGCCTTCATTGGTAGCAACAGTAATTTGGTTGCGCCAGTTAATTTGGCTGCTAATGCATTTGTTGCAGCTGGCTCCACAATTACGGACAATGTTGAAGAATACGATATGGCAATTGCTCGGGCACGTCAGGTTAACAAGGAAAATTACGCTAAGAAATTGCCTTGGTAAGCTTTCTGCTCTTGCTTTTTGTGTGGCAAATTTATATCATTAAAGTGTTGGTATAATAATGTTTGTCGTACACACAATTTTTATTAAAGGGACTGGAGATTGTTCTGCCAGTTTTCCAGTTTTGAATTAATCCAGTGGAGGATGCAATGACTACTAATCATTATTTTGACCCTAAGTTGAAGATTTTTGCTTTGAATTCAAACCGACCACTTGCCGAAAAGATTGCTGAACACGTTGGCGTTGAATTAGGTAAGTTGTCCGTTGACCGTTTTAGTGATGGCGAAATTCAAATTAACATTGAAGAAAGCGTTCGTGGTGATAATGTTTACGTTATCCAATCCACCTCAGCACCTGTTAATGATAATTTGATGGAACTATTGATCATGGTTGACGCTTTACGTCGTGCTAGTGCAAAGACCATCAATGTGGTAATTCCTTACTATGGCTACGCGCGTCAAGACCGGAAAGCACGTAGCCGGGAACCAATTACCGCTAAGTTAGTAGCAAATATGTTACAAAATTCTGGCGTTGATCGGGTAATTGCCTTAGACCTTCATGCTGCTCAGATTCAAGGGTTCTTTGATATTCCAGTTGATCACTTGATGGGCGCACCATTATTGGCTGAATACTTTATTAAGGAAGGCGTTGCTCAAGATGCTGTTGTAATTTCACCAGATCATGGTGGGGTTACTCGTGCCCGGGCCTTAGCTGAATTCTTAAAGTCACCAATTGCGATCATTGATAAGCGTCGTCCACGAGCAAACGTCGCTCAAATTATGAACATCATTGGGGATGTTAAGGGTAAAAAGTGTATCATGATTGATGACATGATTGATACCGCCGGAACCATTACTTTGGGTGCTCAAGCCTTGATTGATGCCGGGGCAAAAGAAGTTTATGCTTCTTGTACTCATGCGGTACTTTCAGGTCCAGCTATCGAACGGTTAGATAATTCGCCAATTAAAGAGGTTGTTGTGACTGACTCAATCCAACTGCCAAAGGAAAAGCAAATTGATAAGATTAAGCAAGTATCAGTTGCTCCACTTATCGGTTCAGCTATTAAGCGGATTAACGAAAATCGGCCAGTTAGCCCGTTATTCAAGAAAGTATTTAAGAGTGCGGAAATTTAATCATTAGGAGAGACTTAGAAAAAATGTTTCGTTTTTTCTAGGTCTCTTCTTTTGTAACTAATAGTTTCTGAACTTACCGAGTCTAATTCCCAGCTTCCACCTATTTCTAACGATATTCTTAAGAGCAGGGTCGAGAAGAGTAGTAGTGAACTCAGCATGGTATAATTATTTGTGGAGAAAAAGGAGGAGTAATTATGACAGTAAATAAGTTCTTCAAGAATGTCTCAGTAGGTACTGCTGCACTGACACTTGTTCTAACGTTAGCCGGATGCGGTAATAGTCAATCGGCTAGTTCTACGAAGAGCTCATCTGCCAATAGCAGTACTCAGTCGTCTGAAAATGATTCAACTAAGGCGGTTCGTTCAGCTAACCGTTCAATTCGCAACAATAACTTTCAAGCAGCATACGATAATTTAAATAACACTAGTAATCGTTCAAATGAAGCTAATAATTTGAAGGATGATTTACAAAATTATTTAACTGCTAAGCGCGCATATGACAATGGTGATTACCAAACTGCCTCTAACAGTTTGAAACCATTAAAGTCTACTAGCACGGCAATGCGTGATGCTTATACAACTCTTCAATCTAAGATTAACAAGAAGCAAAATGCTAAGGCCACAAGTTCTTCTTCTAGTCAACGGATCGCAAATCAACAAGCATCTGATAAGACAAGTGATAGTGTTGTCGAAGCCTTTGCAAATAAGATGGGCTTCACTGGCGAAAAGGGTTATTCAATTATCCCAACATCTGCTAACGGTAGTGTTTATAAGCTAGAAGTTCGGCAAAACAATAGTGATAATACTGTTTCCAATATGATTGGAATTTATCAATATAACAGCCAAACTGGTGCGGTTACTAAATTACAATAAGATATATGCAATGAGGAGCAGCAATAGGGTGGTCTCTAGCGTTCGGCTTTACTAGAACGTTAGAGGCCATTGTTGTACCGCCTATTAGCTTTCAATATAAGTAATAGGATTATGTCACAACTTCTTTTTATTTCAGGTGGGTGAAGATAGATGTGCACAGTATTAACACTAGACCGGGAAAAATTATTTGGACGGACCATGGATTTTCCGCCCCGAACCCCATGGCGATTGACGTTTTTACCAGCTGGTTATCGCTGGTGTCCCGCAAGTGAAGAAAAAACAATCGATAACCATTATGCTATTTTGGGTGGAATGCGTCTTGTTGACGACCATTACCTAATTGGCGACGGGATTAATGATCAGGGACTGGTCTGTGCTGAACTCTTCTTCCCGGTTGCGGCTAGTTATGGGCAAGCACGTCCCGGCAGGTTAACGTTAACCCCACAGGACTTCATCCATTGGGCTTTGGGAAGTCATGCTACGGTACAAGAAGTAATTTCTGATTTGGAAAACATTAACGTTGTTAAGAAACGCTGGTTTGATGGAATTCAATACCCGTTTCACTGGTTCTTAATGGACTCAACAGGGAGCTATGGAATTGAGCCGTTAGCTGGTAAGCTGGTAGTGTTTAAAAACACGGTTGGCGTATATACTAATACGCCAGCTTATCCGGTTCAGATTGAGAAGTTAAATCGTTATCTTGGCAATGATTCAGAATCTCAGTTTACAGCGCAAACGAAAATTGATTTAGCCAAAATGAATGCTCAAATTACTGGTCGAAATTCAAGTGATCGCTTTATTTTGGCGGCCCAGGCACGTTGGGGAAGCAAAATATCAACGGTTGAAGAATTAAAGTCCTTCCTTCAATCCGTAACAATCCCTAAAAATGCCCAACACCCGCATAACTATACCCATTATCAGGCAATTATTAACCAACAAACTGGCGAATACCGCTTTTACAACCAACTAACTGGTGAGACGACAACGGACAATATAAAAAAACACGCTCAAGAAAAAGAAATTCAGCGGTTTGAATAAAATATAACCAGATGGGATTGTGACATAAGTTATATTACCTAGATAAAATACAAACGACGCAGTATACAAATGGGATTCAGTGCTCGGAAAATCCGAACGCTGAATCCCTATTTGTGCTTTCTAAAGACTAGCTACGCGTCGACGGGGGTTCGAAAACGAACTAGCGAGCTAGTTCTGTCTCACTCTCATCCCGTGGTTATTTTTCAATTTAGATTATCGTAAAACGTACTTTTCGACCGCTTTACCAACACCATCGTTATTATTAGTATCAGTAATTACATCAGCGACCGCCTTAGTCTCAGGAACTGCATTTCCCATTGCCACACCAATTCCGGCATATTCGATCATTGAATTATCGTTTTGAGCATTTCCAAGAGCCATCACTTCGTCTTGCTTAATTCCAAGCTCTTCGCTCAATGCTTTAAGGGTACTTCCTTTGCTTGCCCGGTGATTAATGATTTCTAGGTAAAAGTCTTCACTACGAATAACCGTGAACCGATCCCCAAACTCCTTAATAAATTTAGTTTGAACCTGATTTAATTCTTCTTTATCGCCCAGCATCATTCCCTTGGCAAGAACATACTGATCCTGTGTATGTGCCATTTCATCAAGCGAACGGACCCTGACAGGCATACTTACCAGGTCGGATTCATGAATTGTCCACGGACTCAGGTCACGGTTAGTCGTGTAGATATAATCACGAGATTCAAATTGTGATTTAACATTATTCTTGGTGCAGAAAGATTGCCAGTCAATGTAATCATCAAAGGATAACGTATAGTTAACAAGGACCCGTTCATTAGTTGATTGGGCAAGCGCACCGTTAAAACTAATTACGTATTCGTCATCCTGGTGGTTTAAGCCGAGTTCTGTAAGGTAAGCATTAACTCCAGTCATCGGCCGGCCAGTACAAAGAACGACTTTAACCCCTTGTTGCTTTGCAGCTTCGAGGGCTTCTTTGGTTTTAGGGGTAATTTGCCGCTGATCGTTAATTAGGGTTGCGTCAATATCGATTGCTACTAGTTTAATGGTCATTATTTATGCTCCTTTGGGTTAATAATATGGTTGTTTTGAATATAACTTTGAAATTCTTCATAGATCGGCTCAAAAATTTCAATATCTTTGTGTTCGTTGAGCATTTCCTTAGGGAAGAAAAACCGTTGGTCACCAGCTTCTTTACCAGAAACGCTAGCCACAAGCGTACTAACCTGCGACAGTTCGATTAAGTTACCGTTTGGCTGGATTAATTCAATTTGAGTTTGTGGATTTGAATTTTGTGGGTTATAAGTGTCGTAAGGAAGCTTAAAACTATCATTAACAGCGGTGTAGTAGTCGCTGTTGAACCCTGCCGTTTGGATTAATTTACGCAACTTTGGCAAAAGCGGCTTGGATTTTTCATCGTACAATGCAGACTTTAGTGGTCGCCGGTTGAGAAATCTTCTGGCGAGGTCATTAAGGATCTCATCTCGTGAGTGAGTCCAATGGTTGAAGTAGGTAGTAAGGACACCATCGTCAAGGGCAAGGTAGTCGTCTAATGTGAACCGATTATTGAAAAAGGGCATCAGCATGTAAGGGGTGAATTCCGGTTCAAATTCACTTGGGTGCTGGTAAATATACTTGGCCCGTTTTAAAAGGTGGTCAAGGATTACTTCCATTGATCGGGAAACGGGGTGGAAATATATCTGAAGGTACATTTGCAACCGGCTGATAATATAATCTTCAACCGCGTGCATTCCTGAAATATCAAAGGCTATTCCGCTCTTAATAGGTCGCATCATGAGGAGAACCCGATCAAGATCGAATTTCCCATAATTAGTTCCAGTATAGTACGAATCTCGTTGTAAATAATCCATTCGGTCAGCGTCAACCTGACTGGAAATCATTTGGACAACTTGGGGGTTATGGTAAGTGTGATCAATTACGCTCGCAACTTCTTCTGGGAAAGTTGGGGAAACACGACTCAAAATTCGGTTAACGTTGGTTGACGAGTTAGTAATAATTTCCCGGGTAATTGCTTCGTGATCCGTGTGAAAAATATGCTCAAAGGTGTGGGAATAGGGACCGTGCCCGAGATCGTGCAAGAGGGCGGCACAAAGCGCAACCGGACGCTCCCGGTCATCCCAGAGACCATCGCCAGGCTGACGGGTTGGGTAATTTCTCTGGAACCTGTTACACATTCTTCGTGTAATTTCATAAACCCCTAAACAATGGCCAAACCGGGAATGCTCTGCGCCGTGAAAAGTAAGCGAGGAAGTCCCTAATTGTTTAATTCGCCGCAATCGTTGAAACTCTGGAGTATTAATTAAGTCGAGAAGAATTTGATTGTCGACAATGATTTGACCATGAATCGGGTCACGAAAAACTTTTTCTTTAGCTAATTGTTCATCCTGAAAGGACATTTACTTATTCCTCCCCTTGAAGGCGTTCTTGAAGACGGGTAATTGTTGATAGTTCTTGACCTAAGTACTGGATAAATTTCTGTGACCACATTGCTTGCCGTAATTGCTGTTCCCCACGATCAGCAAAAATATTTAACAGGCGTTGTCTAGCTTCTTTAAGACTTAATGGTTTGCAAAGCAGCTCCTCGATGGTGGTCATTGATGTCGGCCAAATGTCTGGAAAGTGCCACTTATTTTCTTCGTTCTGCAGTCCCTTAGTATAGAAATCTCGAATTACTTCACCCCGGAGCATTTGAGGACCATTGACACTGAGGTACAGCATCACAACTACTCCCGACTTGTTCCGGCGTTGGGACATTCCGCCAATTTTTTGCCCATTAACGCTAAGATCAAAGGTTCCGGGGCAGTATGAATGGGTGATTTCTCCAGTCTTGATTGTAAGTTCAGGATAGGCAGCGCTAACGACATCGGTCATCATTTGGTAGGCTTCGTCAATTTTAAGTTCACCGCCGATAACGTGCCATGGTAGAAAAATAGAAAAATTGAGGATCCCAGAGTCGCTAGCAACTGCGAGCCCGCCTGAATTGCGAATGAAGTAGTGCAGTCCCTTATTAGAAAGGTAGTTTAATGCAGTAGAAAGGAGTGGGAGTCGTTGATCCTTTAGACCTAAAATAACCGTATCTTCTAGTGTCCAGAAATGAAGAACTGGGGATGGTAATTGATCGCTGGCGCGGAGGATCGCGTTGGTATACGTAAATGAAGAAAGATTATTTGCTGGCTTTAGTGGTTGGTCAAAGATCTCGACGTGTTGGTTTGAAATATTAATCATAATTAATTCTTCTTTTCTATAAATACTGGTATTATTTAACATTTTCATTATACTAAACTAGGTTGAATAATAACATTCGGAGACAAAAAACAGTTATAATCAGGACAAGATGCTTAATGAATGGGAGGTCTTTAATATCAAACGCGTAGTGCCAGTTCATATTCAATTAACGACCACGATGGAACAAGATGGTCAGCGTGATCAATACAATTTTGACGAACAAGGACAATTTGTTGAATTAAATGGTAAGTACTATCTTCACTATCAGGAACATCAAGGCGGAACAGCCACTCCGGTTCAGTTTCGCCTGGGAACGGATCAGCTTCATTTAAGACGAAGCGGAATTCGGGAGACGGACTTTGAATTTCAATTGTCTGCACCAACAAAAACTCGTTACCGAACAGAATACGGAATTATCGGAATGTTGGTTACAACAAACCGGCTAGCGGTAGAATTTGATCCACAAGACGTTAATGGGTCAATTGATTTGGAGTATCAGTTAACCGCAAATGAACAATTAATTGGAACTTACCAAGTTCAATTGCAATTTGCAGCCTAGCATTGTATACTGTAATTTAGACTTTTGAAGGGATGTGCACCAATTTGGATTTAAAGATTTTTGACGGCCAAGACAAATCAGAACTTTCAATGATCGAAGTTGCCCACGCTATTCTCGCACACCACGGCGAAGCAATGGCATTTGTTGATTTAACTAATGAAGTTCAACAATACCTTGGTAAGAGTGATGAAGAGATTCGTGAACGACTTTCTCAGTTTTACACTGATTTGAACATTGACGGCAGTTTTATCTCCCTCGGTGATAACACTTGGGGTCTACGTGCATGGTACCCATACGAATCAATCGACGAAGCAACCGTTGGTGAAAATGAAGATGACGAAGAGGACGATCGTCCAAAGAAGAAGCGTCGTAAGGTTAACGCCTTCTTAGCTGACTCTAATTCTGATGATGATGTTATTGATTACGATAACGATGATCCTGAAGATGAAGATCTTGATGATCAGGATGATGACGATAACATAGATTATGATGATGACGACGATGATGACGATTACAGCGATGATGATGGCCTTGATGATGGTATTGAAGGTCAATTATCTGAGTTGCAAGACGACGATGACGATGATGACGAAGAATAATTTTTAATATTTTGTTCTTGACTATCTGATGCCGAGCCTGTATTATCTTTCTTGGGCGCCTGTGAATTACAGGTAATCGTTCGTTAAAATGTTGGCTCCCTGTTTCAGTAGAAATGGGGAGTCTTTTCTATTTACTAACCCCATTAAAAAACAAAAAGGAGAAAATTACGCGATGACTAAATACATTTTTGTAACCGGTGGAGTTGTATCATCACTAGGCAAGGGAATTGTTGCTGCTTCTCTAGGCCGTCTGTTAAAGAACCGTGGCTTAAAGGTTGCTATTCAAAAATTTGATCCATACATTAACGTTGATCCGGGAACCATGAGCCCATACCAACACGGTGAAGTTTTTGTTACTGATGATGGGACCGAAACTGATTTGGATTTAGGTCATTATGAACGGTTTATTGACAACGACTTAAACAAGTACTCAAACGTTACAACCGGGAAGATTTATTCTGAAGTATTGCGGAAGGAACGTCGTGGTGATTACTTGGGACGGACTGTTCAAGTGATTCCGCACATTACTAACGCAATCAAGGATAAGATTAAGCGTGCGGGTGAAAGTACTGAAGCTGAAGTTGTTATTACCGAAATCGGTGGGACCGTTGGTGATATTGAATCACAACCATTCATGGAAGCCATTCGGCAAATGAAGGAAGAAGTCGGTGATGACAATGTCTTATACATTCACACGACCTTGGTTCCATACCTTCGTGCAGCTGGTGAAATGAAGACTAAGCCAACCCAACACAGTGTTCGTGAATTACGTGGCCTAGGAATTCAGCCAAACATCCTTGTTGTTCGGACTGAAAAGCCAATCACTGATGAAATGCGGAACAAGATCGCCCTATTCTGTGATGTTGATCCTAAGGCCGTAATTGAATCAATGGATGTAAATACGCTGTACGAAATTCCATTGAACCTCCAAAAGCAGGGAATGGATCAATTAGTAGTTGATCACTTTGGCCTTGATTGTCCAGTTGCTGACATGCGTGAATGGACTGATATGGTTAACCACATCGAAAATGATTTAAAGAAGACCGTTAAGATTGCCATGGTTGGTAAGTACACCGACTTGCAAGATGCGTACATCTCCGTTAACGAGGCTCTTCGTCATGCTGGCTACCCCGTTGATGCTAAGGTTGACATTGATCACTTTAATGCTGAAAACATTAATTCAGATAATGTTGCTGATACCCTTAAGGATTATGATGGGATCCTTGTTCCAGGTGGTTTCGGTAGCCGGGGAATTGAAGGAATGATTACTGCAATCAAGTATGCACGTGAAAATGATGTTCCTTACTTGGGAATCTGCCTTGGGATGCAAACTGCATGTATTGAATTTGCCCGTGATGTTCTTGGTTATAAGGATGCAAACTCAACAGAATTTGATCCAAATACTGAGCACAACATTATCGACTTGATGTCTGATCAGGAAGACGTTGAAGATATGGGAGGTACTCAACGGTTAGGTGCTTACCCATGTAAGTTGAAGCCAGGGACCGTTGCAGCTGCGGCTTACGATAACCAAAAGATGATTAGTCAACGGCACCGTCATCGTTATGAATTTAACAATGATTACCGTCAAGAGATGGAAGATCACGGACTGGTTGTTTCTGGGATTAACCCAGATCGGAACCTGGTTGAAGTTGTTGAATTACCAGAGAAGAAATTCTTTGTTGCAGCTCAATATCACCCAGAATTCAAGTCACGGCCAAACCACCCAGAAGGTTTGTTTAAGGCATTTGTTAAGGCTGCCGTTGAAAATAAGAATGATTAATTTCTTTTAACTGCTCTCAGGATAGGGATGAGATTTATGGCTTATCTTGAGAGCTTTTTTTGCGAAAAAATAGCCTTCAAAATTATTTAAGATTGCCTGCAAAAGGTTGTAATTTGTTAAATTATTAATTATCATTGTTAATGATTGTTTTGTTTAAGGAACAAACAATGTTTAGCTAAAATTAAATTAAAAATATTATAAAATCATAGAAATTTTAAGTGAGGAAACACGGACATGAAAAGAATGATCATTCAAGGAGGAAACCGACTCTCGGGCGAAGTTACGATCGGTGGTGCCAAGAACAGTACTGTTGCTTTGATCCCAGCAGCAATTTTAGCTGATACTCCAGTTGAATTTGATACTGTTCCAGATATCTTGGATGTTCACAACTTAATGATCATCTTGGAATCGATGAACGTTAAATCATCATTCACTCACGGATTTTTGGAAATCGATCCGACTCAGATCATTGAAGCTGAACTTCCAAGTAAGGCAATTAAGAGTTTGCGGGCTTCTTATTACTTTATGGGTGCTCTTTTAGGACGCTTCCATCGGGCAACACTGACATTCCCGGGTGGAGATAATATTGGACCGCGGCCAATTGATCAGCACTTGAAGGCATTTAAGGCATTAGGTGCTTCTGTTAGTGAAAACAACGGAACTGTTCATTTAGATGCACCAAATGGTCTTCACGGTACACGGATTTTCTTAGATATGGTATCGGTTGGGGCAACGATTAATACCATTTTGGCTTCTGTTCGCGCAGAAGGAACAACCGTGATTGAAAATGCCGCAAAAGAACCTGAAATTATTGATTTGGCGACATTTTTAAACAACATGGGTGCCCAAATTCGTGGTGCTGGAACGGACACAATTCGGATTACCGGGGTAGATACTTTACAATCAATGAATACCCATACTATCATTGCTGACCGGATTGAATCTGGGACTTACTTGGCAATGGCAGCGGCAGTTGGTGATGGCGTAATGGTTCATAACGTCATTCCAGAACACCTAGAATCATTCACCAGTAAGATGATTGAAATGGGTGTTGATTTGCAAATTGATAGCGATAAGATTTATGTACCGCGAGTTAAGCATCTCAAAGCAATTCACGTTAAGACAATGCCGTTCCCTGGATTTGCAACCGACTTGCAGCAACCATTAACACCATTAATGTCACTAGCAGAAGGCGATAGTACGGTTGTCGATACGATTTATCCAAAGCGGGTTAAGCACATTCCCGAATTACAGAAGATGGGAATGAAGATCGAAGCCCATGACGGAATGATTGTTATTAAGCACACCGATCATCTTCACGGTGCTGAAGTGACTGCCGGTGAAATTCGTGCCGGAGCGTCTTTGACGATTGCTGGCTTGATGGCAGAAGGAACGACAGTGATTAACAATGCTGGTAACATCCTTCGTGGCTATGACCGGATTGTTTGGAAGCTTAACCGTTTAGGCGCAAAAGTTTCTATCGAAGACGATAGCTCAGTAAAAATTTAATCAGTCTATTGCATCGATAATTGATTCGTGTTATTCTGTTAGGGTTGATTATCTATGTTTCAGGCAATGATTCATGGCAAAAGGAGCGTAATAAATTATGAAACAAGGAATTCATCCAGATTATCATCCAGTAGTATTCCAAGATGCATCTACTGGTTACAAGTTTCTCTCAGGTTCTACTGTAACCTCAAGTGAAACTATCAAGTGGGAAGACGGTAATGAATACCCATTAGTACGGGTTGAAGTTACTTCAGATTCACACCCATTCTACACTGGTAAGCAAAAGTTTACCCAAGCAGATGGTGCTGTGGACAAGTTCAACAAGAAGTACGGTCTCAAGTAAGACATACTTTACTAATTCAAAAAAGACGTTGGAAATTTCCAACGTCTTTTTCTTTTAAATTATTGAATTGGATCAGCAAAACTAACATTAAGGTAGGTATAATAAGAATAGCTTTTTAAAAGGAATGATGATCAGATGCTTCGGCGGTTAATAAAGATAATAATGAAGCTGAACAACTGCTCGTTTTTTCGGGTAGTTCGCCAAACCTTATCAATGTTATTTCCCTTTGCGTTACTTGGTTCATTCTCACAGATGATATACCGGACTTTTCTTAGTCAGGATGGGCTATTTTATAACGTTGCCTACCTTGGCGTTTGGGTGCCAGATTGGATCATGACAATTCTCCAGTCTGCCTTTATTGGGGTTAGCAAGATTACGTTTAACCTCTTTGGAATCTTGGTTGCCTATGCCGCAGCAAAATATACGGCCAGAATTTATCATCGTGACTCACAACTAGCTGGGGTAACGGGAATTGTCGCCATTCTGATCATTGCTTTTCGCTATGACCACGTATCGGTAGATCGGGCGATTGCCTTCAATTGGCGACTTCTCGGCACACAAAGTTTATTAATTGCACTAATTGTTGGCTATGTGATTGGCCAAATATACCACTGGCTGGGGATCGAGCGTAATTTTCAGAAAACCAACCAAATTATCAGTGTTCGGGAACGATCATTGTATGCGATGAAACCATTAGTGGCATCCGTTATGCTAGCAATTATTTTTACCTATATTCTGAATTTCAGCTGGTTAAGTAAGGTGTTACGAGGCGTTTATTCACAAATGGTGACTGTGGGACATAATAACCAGGGAATCCTTTTGACGATCGCTGGAACAACTTTAGTAACAATTTTTGATTGGCTTGGCTTGGGAAACGTAGCTAACTCAGGTGCAATCTTAAGCGGTGGGCCATTTGCAAGTAACTTGAGTTATGCTCTACGGCATGGTTCCGCGTGGCATGTTCCTTATCCGTTTTTCGGGGGTTCATTGTATAATTCATTCGCTAATTTTGGTGGCAACGGATTGTTACTTGCCTTGACAATTGCAATTATTATTACTTCCCAGAGCCAGGGACAACACCAAGTTGCTCGCTGGACGCTGCTGCCGACACTTTTTAACTCGGAATATGCGGCAATGATTGGGTTACCGATTATTATGAACCCGCTCTTTCTCCTGCCGATTTTAATATTACCAATTTTTAATATATTAATTGCTACAGGGGCAATTGCGATTCATTTAATCCCACCAACTCCATATCCTGTTTTGGTTGGAACACCGGGACCACTGATTAGTTTTGTCGCTAGTAACGGTAACTGGTGGGTCCTAATCTTTACCTTGGCACTATTTATTTTGGATGTTTGGTGCTTCATTCCGTTTGTTAAGATCATTGATCATTTTGACAAGGAACTTTACTTAGATTCTTCGGAGGTGGACTACTATGTTCAAAAATGAAGGAAATCTCCGTAAAAAGAGTCGGCAAATTCTCTTTTCATTAATAGTTGTCTTAATCTTGATTGCTTTACCGACTTATTTTTGGATGAAACATACTAACCGGTATTTAGCCCTTCAGGAAAAGTCACGGATGTCACCGGTGATTATGGTTCCTGGTAGTTCGGCAACGAAGGAACGGTTTAACCAGTTGATTAACCTATTAAATAAGGATACTGACAAGAAGCATAGTGTTTTAAAACTGGAAGTATATAACAACGGTAAAATTAGTTACAATGGGTCGATTGCGCGGAATGATAATGAACCGTTCATTATCATTAGTTTTGAAAATAATCGGGATGGCCTTTCAAATATCAAAAGGCAGGCGGCAATGCTGAACGATGCGTTTGATGAGTTGACTGACCAGTACTACTTTAATAACTTTAAGGCGTTTGGTCATTCAAACGGTGGGTTAATTTGGACATATTGGCTAGAGCATTATTATTCTAATTACCAGGACAGCATTAAAATTAAAAGTTTGATGACCCTCGGAACGCCATATAACTTTGCGGAAAAGTCGATTCAGACCCCTACGCAAATGTTCACAGAATTAACCAAGTACCGCGATAAACTACCAAAAACACTAAATGTCTTTTCAATTGCTGGAACGGAAAATTATGATTCTGATGGTTTAGTGCCAGAAGAAAGTGTTCAAGCTGGAAAGTATATTTTCCAAAAGCAGGTCGCTCATTATACGGCGATGACGGTAACTGGGGATGAGGCTCAGCATTCTGATTTACCCCAGAATAAGCAAATCGTTAAGATACTTGAGGAATACCTGCTTGACGGTCGGAACCCGAATAATCCGGCAAATAGAAATAATGCAGGCAAAGGAGACAATGGCAATTAAAGTTTCTGTTCAAAAAATAGAAAACAGGTTATACTATGTCTAGCTAATTGAACGAGAGGGATAAGTAGGATGAAAAAACAGAGAAAATCTCGGGGATGGCTTCGGTGGACTGCGGTAGTCATCTTACTATTGATTTCAGTGGTGCTGATCTTTAACCAACAAATCAAGTATTATTTGACGGAAAGCTACCGACCACAGATTACCCGGCAAGCAATTAAGAAGAACCAAAGCAAGCAAAGCAGTGCTAATTATGATTATAGTAATGCTCAGGATTTAAGCTTACAAACCGTTGCAAGGGCGCGGGCAAAGAAGCAACCAATTAATATTATTGGTGAAATTACCGTACCAGCGATTGGCATGACGATTCCGATTGCTAACGGTGTTGATAACACAACGTTAGCGCTAGCGGCTGGAACGTTACGGCCAAACATGAAGATGGGTGAAGGTAACTATGCGTTGGCTGGTCATAATATGGCTAATGGTAGTAAGGTCTTGTTTTCACCCCTGTATTCTAAATCTAAGGTTGGTCAAAAAGTATACATTACTGACCTAAAGAACGTTTATGAATATAAGATTTATGAACGGAAGATTATTTCACCTTCACAGGTTGAGGTAGTTAATAACACCAAGAGCAAGATCATCACGCTAATTACTTGTGATGAAACAGGTGCTCACCGACTAATGGTTTGTGGTAGCTTTGTTAAGAAGATGCCATTTAAGGATGCACCACAGCAGGTCCAACATAATTTTAGTAGTAAGTACACAACGGGAAGAAAATCATAAGTAAAAGGGACGACAATTAACATTCAATATGCTGAACGTTAATTGTCGTCCCTTTTTTAGCTTTTGTGACTTTTGAGCTTAATGTAGTAGGAGCCTTGGCTGCATGGTTGAAACGCGTGTAGCTTAAGCTTCCTTCTAGGCAACACAGTCAAGATCTGCTCGCCAGGAACTTGCTAGAGCTAACGACCTCCACCTCTGATGATTAACATCATTCAGTGGAGAAATCGTTAGCCACCGGAAGGTTTTAACGTGCTCACACTCTACTTCAAACGTGCTTCGTCCGAGTTTCCTAGAGCTAGCAACCTCCTTCCTAGGCGCAAGTCGCCTTCGTCAGGAGAAATTGCTAGCTTTCCGGAAACTCTTTGGGACGAAGACACTCTACTTTTCCACCTTTTTAGCTTCATCCATTGCCTTCATTAATGAAGGGTTCTTTGAATGGCAGTCCTTGATCATTTGGTAATCTTCTTCGTTTAATTCAACAACGTACTTTGTCATATTAAGAGCCTCGCTTTCTATAAATCGTAACTATACTATACCACAAGAATTTAGCAATATTTGGCAGAAATTTAGTGGTTCTTAACTTCGTGACTCAGTTTCTTTAACCAGAACGGGAGAGCTTCAGCAAGACTGCGGTAAGTATCCTCGAACCGGTGGGTGTACCAAGGATCGGGAATCACTGTGCCCTCTTTTCCCGGAACAATGTCGAATGCTTGGTAGATCTTATGGCGATCACTCGCTGGGGCCATTCGCAAAAGGTTACGTTTATTCATATCGTCCATGCAGACAATATAGTCAGCGGAGTCAAAGTCAGCTGTTGTAATTGGGCGCGAGACCAGGCCGCTGGGATCTAAGTGATGGCGACGCATCGTTTTTTGTGCGCCAGGATGAGGAGAATTGCCTTCTTCTTCATTACTGGTCGCCGCAGAGTCAATTTTAATTTGGTCACTTAACTTTTCTTGAGCGACCATTTGACGGAACATCGCCTCTGCCATTGGTGAACGACAGATATTACCGAGACAGACAAAAATAATTTTCATTTTAACCACCTCATAATTAGCTTTCTTTTATCATACCGGATTTGCTAATTTTTTGCTAAATTGGTGATTTAAATGTCGCTCTTAACCGCTGAAGTTGATATTATAATTATTACGAAAAACGAAAGAGGAGGAAGAGAAATGGTAGCGACAATTATTATCATTGTAGTTATTGTGTTACTAGTTGCTCTTTACGCTGGCCTGTACAACGGCCTAGTACAATTACGGACCCATGCTCAGGAGTCATGGAGTCAGATTGACGTGCAACTTCAACGGCGAAACGACTTAATCCCTAACTTGGTTTCAACGGTTAAGGGCTACAGTAAGTACGAAGCAAGTACCTTAGAAAAGGTTACTCAGTTACGGAGTCAATTAGAAAATGTTCCAGACGATGATCGAGCACAAAAAATGGCGGTCTCTAACGAATTAACAGGAACGTTACGCTCCCTATTTGCAGTTTCTGAGAACTATCCTGACTTGAATGCTAGTACTCAATACCAATCATTAATGGAAGAATTAAGCAATACTGAAAATAAGATTGCTTATTCTCGTCAACTCTACAACTCAACCGTTGCTAATCTGGATGCCAAGATCCAATCATTCCCAAGTAATATTGTTGCGAAGATTCATCACTTTAAGCAAATGGACTACCTTCAAGCGCCAAAGGAATCAAAAGAAGTTCCAAAGGTTTCGTTTGATGATTAGGTGATGCGAAATGCTATACCAACAAATAGCTAAAAACAAACGTAAAACAGTTTTTGTTTTAGCCGGGTTCTTAATCCTTGTGGCTTTAATTGGTGCAGCAATCGGCTACCTATTTGCAGGGACAGCAGTAGGGGGAATTATAATTGCCGGAGTTCTGGCAGTAATTTATATGTCGGTCATAGTTAGCCAATCAACTGATGTAGTAATGAACATGAATAATGCTCGAGAAATTCATTCAGCACAAGAAGCGCCTGAACTATGGCACGTTGTTGAAGATATGGCAATGGTTGCTCAAGTTCCGATGCCGCGAGTATTTATCATTGATGATCCAAGTCCGAATGCATTTGCAACGGGGAATGATCCCCAACATTCAGCGGTTGCCGCAACGACAGGACTTCTCCAAATAATGAATCGGGAAGAACTAGAGGGTGTGATGGGTCACGAAATGAGTCATGTGCGTAATTATGATATTCGCCTTCAAACGATTGCGCTCGCATTGTCAGCAGCAATTACGGCTTTAGTTAATTTTGCCGGTAATTTCTGGTGGTTTGGCGGTGGGCGGAGTTCGGATGACGATGATGATAGTGCGATTGGTATTTTTGCCATCATTGGTTCAATTTTGTTAATTATCTTGGCTCCATTAGCTGCTTCGATTGCTCAAATGGCATTGTCGCGTAATCGGGAGTATTTAGCAGATGCTGGGGCCGTAGAGTTAACGCGGAATCCTCATGGCTTGATTAGTGCGTTACAAAAACTGCAGAACGCGCAACCGATGAAGAAAGTTGCACCAAGTAGTTCATCACTCTATATTAGTGATCCGGAACTTAACCGCCGTCATAAACGATTTGCGCACCTCTTCGACACTCATCCACCCCTAGATGAACGGATTGCACGATTAGAAGAGATGTAAGAAATTAAGCTGAGAGATTTACTCTTGGCTTATTTTTTTTGCGGTAAATCAAGATCTAAGTAGCTGACTCGTACTCTAATAGTGTGATATAATTAATAAGCTAGACTTAGATATAGGAGATAGAGGAGCTTTTCCATGAAAATGAAATTGGCCGAAATTGCGAAGGCAATCGGCGCAGAAAACAATATTGAACAATGGAAAGATGTTGAAATTACAAGCGTCGCATTCGATAGTCGACAGCTTGATTCAGGAGCATTGTTTATTCCACTTCAAGGGGCCCAGGATGGTCACCAATATGTTGAAAGTGCTTTTGCAAACGGCGCAGTTGCAACTCTATGGGCAAGTGATCACGATGTAACGACGACAGAGGATCAACCGATTCTTGTCGTTGATGATCCGCTTGAATCATTACAGCAGTTGAGTAAGTACTACTTACATAAAATTAACCCAATCGTTGTTGCGGTTACAGGGAGCAACGGTAAGACAACTACTAAGGATATGACAGCTTCAATCCTCAGTACCCAGCTGAACGTTACAAAGACTCACGCTAACTTCAATAATGAGATCGGTGTACCGGTAACCCTTTTGAACATGGAATCCAGTACCGAAGTTGTTGTAGTTGAAATGGGGATGGATCGTCCTGGTCAGCTTGATTTCTTGAGTAAGTTAGTATCCCCTGATTTTGCGGTAATAACAATGATTGGCGAGGCCCATATCGAGTTCTTTGGGACACGCGATAAGATTGCTGATGCAAAGATGGAGATTGTTCATGGATTGAAGGAAGATGGAACATTCATTTTTAATGGGGATGAACCATTGCTTCAAGAGCGCGCAGCTAATGTTGAGCAACGAAAGGTTACATTTGGCCGTCAATTAACTGATGATTTCTACGCAACGAGTGTTAATCAACACGAGACTTCAATCGATTTTAAGGTTAACGAATGGGCAGATGAGGAATTCACAATCCCGATGGTTGGTGAGTATAATGTTAACAATGCATTAGCCGCGATTGCAGTTGGTAAACAGCTTCACATTACGCCGGCGCACATTAAGAAAGCGTTGAAGAATGTTGAACTGACTGAAAATCGAGCAGAGTGGGTTAATGGTGCTCAAGGTGAACGAATCTTGAGTGACGTTTACAATTCTAACCCGACAGCTGCTAAGCAAGTGTTGAAGACGATTGAAGAATTGCCAACAACTGGCAAGCGGATTGCCGTTCTGGGTGATATGCTTGAACTAGGGGATGCTTCAGCACGGCTTCATGCTAGTTTAGCTGCTAATATTGATCCGAAGAAGATCGAAGAAGTTTACCTTGTTGGTTCAGAGATGGAGAATCTTCAAGATGCCTTGGAGAAGCAGGGGTATCCCGCTTCAGCAATTCACCATTATTCCACGGCTGAATTAGACAAATTAGTGGCAGATTTACAAGCAACGATTAATGCCGATGATCTCGTATTATTAAAGGCTAGCCACGGGATTCATTTAGAAAAAGTTTTAGCAGAATTAACAATAAAATAAATTGTAAGACCAGCCGACAGACAGTGCTTGTTCAGTCGGCTGGTAATTTTTAGGAGGACCATATTGAAGTTTAGTGAATTAGGATTGTCAGATAGTTTATTAAAGGCAATCAAGCGGAGTGGTTATGAAGAAGCAACACCTATTCAAGAACAAACCATTCCAATGGTATTAAAGGGACAGGACGTAATTGGTCAAGCACAGACAGGTACGGGAAAAACAGCTGCGTTTGGGTTGCCAATTATCGAACACGTTGATACGGATAACCCTAATATCCAAGCAATTATCATTTCACCAACCCGGGAATTAGCAATCCAAACCCAAGAAGAATTATTCCGCTTGGGAAAAGATAAGCACGTCCGGGTACAGGTCGTTTACGGTGGAGCTGATATCCGTCGCCAAATTCGTAATCTGAAACAACATCCACAGATCCTTGTAGGAACACCCGGACGACTCCGTGATCACTTGAACCGGCATACGGTGAAATTAGATCACATTAAGACATTAGTGCTCGATGAAGCAGACGAAATGCTGAACATGGGATTCTTAGATGATATTGAAGCGATCATTGATCAGACGCCTGCTGATCGGCAAACACTCTTATTTTCAGCCACAATGCCACCAGAAATTAAGAAGATTGGGGTTAAGTTTATGACTGACCCGACAATGGTGCGGATTAAGGCTAAGGAATTAACAACTGATTTAGTTGATCAATACTATGTCAAAGCACGAGACTACGAAAAGTTTGATATTATGACCCGACTGATTGACGTTCAAGATCCTGACCTTACCATTGTTTTTGGTCGGACTAAGCGCCGGGTTGATGAACTATCACGGGGACTAGTTGCCCGGGGTTACAATGCAGCCGGGATCCATGGTGATCTAAGTCAGGATCGCCGAACTAAGATCATGAAGAAATTCAAGCACGGCGAACTTGATATCTTAGTAGCAACCGACGTGGCAGCTCGGGGATTGGATATTTCAGGGGTGACCCACGTTTACAATTACGATATTCCGTCAGATCCAGACAGTTATGTTCACCGGATTGGCCGGACTGGTCGTGCCGGGCACCATGGTGTTTCATTAACCTTTGTTACACCAAACGAAATGGACTACCTGCGAGAAATCGAAAAGCTAACCCGGGTTCGGATGTTACCATTGAAGCCGCCGACAGCTGAAGAAGCCTTTAAGGGTCAGGTTGCTAGTGCCTTTAATGATATTGATGAGTTGATTTCTCAAGATTCCACGGAACGTTATCAAGAAGCTGCGGAAAAGTTACTAGCAACTCATGATGCTACAGACCTAGTTGCTGCGCTTCTGAACGAAATGACTAAGGAACCAGCCAGTGATGTGCCAGTCAAAATCACCCCAGAACGGCCATTACCACGGCGGAATCACCGTAATGGGCGCTCAGGACATGGTTACCGTGGTCCACGTGATCACCGGCATAACAACTATGGTGGTCACCGTCGGCGGAACCGCGATGGACATAGCCGCTCCCGTCGTCATGATAATCACGGGAAAAACCACTCTAGTCGCCATGCCTTTAACATTCGTCATCGAGAAGACTAGACTAGCTAGAGTTTAAAATTTAAAGCAATTCAGAGATTCTCTTAAACTGACATCTCTGAATTGCTTTTTTATTTAGGAATAATTGACAGTAAGTAAAGTTAATTGCTTATGAGTTACAGCTAATTAAATTCAAAAGCGACCCAAGAGGAAATTCCTCTTGAGCCGTTTTTTTTGATCAAAATAAAATCCCAGAATGAATTTATCTCACTCTGGGATTTACCGAATATTACTTATTCAATTTTTGTTCCTTAAACTGGTTTAGATTTTGTTGAGTAGGGATAAGATTTGCCCAAGTCTTGGTCAAGAACTCATCGCTCAAGTGATAGTGTGGTTGAGGTTGGTTCTGTTCAATGAACTTACTTGTAGCACTATCAAATTTAACCCAGCCAGCGTAACCAATGTGAATTGTATCTTCCATAAAGTAAGGCTTGTTACCGTCATGAGAAAGGTCAAGAATGTTATTAAAGCCTTGTTGGCGAAGTTGGAACTTAATCTTGTTAACTGTGCGGTAGTACATCTGCATATCCATTCCGGTGTATGCTTCCCACCGCCCATTAACTGGTGGAATAACGAACATTACGTTAGTGTTGTTATTCTTAAATTGATTTAACACAACTTGTAAATCGCCATATTCTGGTGATTGGTTATAGTTAAAGTGACGTTGTGAGCCTTTTAACTTCTTTAAGTTAGGCTTAACCTTCTTGGTATAGAAGGAATTCTTAACGTGGAAGTCATTATTATCGGTTTCCTTAGCAGCCTTATTAACTGCCATTTTATGTAACCGGGCTTCGTTGTATTTTGCCGGCAACTTATTAATTTGTGGCTTAATGAAGCGGCTATAATTATTATCTAATTGGATCCCTGAGAATAATGCATCCTGGTGTTGCAACAACGTTAAGCGGAAGTTCAAAATGGCTTTATCCCAGCTGCTTAACGGCTTCCCTTTAGCAATCTTGGCAGCGTCTTCAGCAACCGAACCGTCATTACCAATCATTTGAATTAATCGCTTGGCAACATACTGATCATATGGTGACTTTGGATTAGCCTTCTTTAACCAGGTTAAGTCGGCTAATTCACCGTTGTAGTACTTAAAGGCAGGGGGTAAAATCCCTTTTTTAACAAACCATTGTGGAGAAACAATATAAACGGCCTTTTGATCTCGCAACTGTCCTTCCATTGTAGTGATGTTAAAGAATTGGGGAAGCGATTGTGCACCACGTTGTCCTAAAAGGAACGGGGTGTAGTTATGATAACGAGCCGCAATGATTGATGGGTGAAAGTTATCAAACCGCCGTAATTCACTTGAACCAAAGAATGGAACATAGCGGGTATTCTTATCAGAAAGTGCTTGTTGTTTCAGTTTTTGGTTTTTGAAAACTACGGGACTAAGCGAGGAGGCAGCCCGTTGTTCAGTCTTAGCTGAATAGTGGCCGCCTAAAGGCATAGTAAAAAGAATTAAAATCAGAACAAAGGCAAGAATAACTGGGCCAAAGATATACCACAGTCGCTTGCGGTTAGTCATTTTGGAGCTCCTTTACACGGTCAACCATCTTATCAACTGAACTCCATTGGCTCCGGTCAAATTCGGAAACAGGTACTTGAATATCAAATTGATCTTGAAGTGCTAAAAGAACACTAACAGTAGCCATTGAGTCTAATAAACCATCTGCAAACAAGTCTTCACTAGTATCACTGAAGTCACTTGCGTCCCGACCAGTTGCGTCAGCTAAAATGTTAATAATATCGTCTTTCATTATAAAATCCTCCTAAATAAATCTCGATTACCCGAAGAAGTAAGTATTGAGGTAACCACTGAAGAGTAAGAACGTTAACATTACAAAGTTAAACGTTACAAAGATGGCAACACATTCTGTGAACTTGTTATGTGGCAGGTTCTTTAAGTGCTTACGTTTGTACCGCAGCCACCAGTCATTGATAACAAGTGCCAGTCCGTGCAGGAACCCATATAGAATATAATACCATGTAATTCCGTGCCAGAATCCCATTGTCAGCATGTTTAGCATGTACGCTGTTGCGGACAACGTGTTCCGGTTCTTGAACCAGCGTTTTTTGGTTGCCATGAAGACAAACCGCATAAAGATATAATCACGGAACCAGAATGATAAACTAATGTGCCACCGGTTCCAGAATTCCTTGATATTCTTAGATTTGAATGGCTGCTTAAAGTTCATTGGGGTCTTAACGCCCATAAAGTAACTGATAGCAACCGCAAAGAGTGAATATCCAGCAAAGTCAAAGAAGAGGTAGAAACCATAAGTGTACATTACCCCGAGCATGTTCCACGAAAATAATCTATCGCCCATGGCCGCTTGTTCGAAGTGCGGATAGAAACGTTGACCAAAGAAGTAAGCGATGACAAACTTGTAAAGGAAACCAAGGAATAGGTAATAGATCCCCTTTTCAACAAGCTTGAGATAATCGGAACGTTCAGGCGTCTTTTGGTAATCCTTAGAGAAACGCCGGTAACGATCGATTGGTCCAGAAGTAATGGTTGGCATGAAAAGCATGAAGCGAATAAAATGCCACGGTGTAATTTCTTTTACCATCCCATCACGGGTTTCAATGATTGTTCCAACCGCCCGGAAAGTAAGGTAACTAATTCCTAGGAAACCAAGCAACGAGTTATGGCCGACCATTGCCGGTGATAACTTAACGATAATGATTGGAATCAAAGAAAGCAGTGAGAAAAGGTAGAAAACACCGGTAGAATTATTATCTTTTCTGTAATGGTGGTAGTACATTACCAAAATGGTTTGGTAAATAACGTACGCAATTAGGGAAAAGAGCTGTTGCCAACTAGCACCATCAAACATCAGGAAAATGAAGATGAAGCTAATTAAAGCTTCGTACCACTGGAAACGTTTGCCAAAGTAAAGTCCAATACCTAGGGGAAGCAGGGCAAGTAGTAGGTAAATAAAATAAACTGGTGTCCCGTAAGCAGTGAAATTAGGTAAACTCGAGAGCCAATTAATCATTGGTTAGCCTCTTTGATTAATTGTTTAACTGCAATCTTGCCATTTGCAGACATTGGGAATGAGTCCCGATAGATGAATTGGGTTGGCATCATGTAAGGCATGATTAAACCATTAAGGCTTTCCCGAATTTCTTTGGTAAGTTGTTCCTGATCCTTAACCTCTTCCTTAGGGATAACGTAAGCAATGAGGTGGGCAACTTGACCATTTTTATTATATTTTGGAGCGGCAACGGCTTGCTTAATGAGCGGACTCTTTTCAAGGCTTGCCCGTACTTCATCAAGTTCAACCCGGAAACCGTGAAGCTTGATTTGGAAGTCCATCCGACCCTTATGGTGAAGAAGTCCATCCGCGTCAAGAGTACCGGCATCCCCAGTCCGGTAAGCGGGGACGCCATTAATCTTGAAGAAGGCTTTAGCAGTCTTTTCAGGATTGTTCATGTAGCCACGGGCAACACTATTACCACTGATAATAATTTCACCCTGTTGGCCTTGTTCAGTTAGTTGCTTGTCACCATCCCAGATTGAAAGTTCAACCCCTGGCTTAGCGTAACCAACTGGGAGCCGGTCATTATTAGCAACGATTTCTGGAGTAATTTCAATTCCGGAAATTGCTACCGTTGTTTCGGTTGGCCCATAGGTGTTAAAAATCCGTGCGTGTGGGAATCGTTGTTGAAGTGCTTTAGCAGTTTTAACAGTTAATTCTTCACCGCAGAACATAAAGATACTTAGGCTTGGCATCTTTTCTTCATTAAATGCTGGACTCAACATCAGCATGTCAGCAAAGGATGGTGTTCCAACGAAGACATTGAGGTCTAATGTTGGTAACGCAGTAAACATCTGCCCAAAGTTCTCCACTACTGAGTGCGGAAGAGCTTTAATGGTTCCGCCACTTAGTAAAGCTGGCAACCAGTACATGTTAGACAAATCAAACGAGTATGGTGGTTGACCAAGGAAGTTGGCGTGTTCAGGAATATTGAAATCTGAATCAAGAACCCAATCAACGAAGGTCTTGAAATTGTCGTGGCTAACCTCAACCCCTTTAGGAGAACCGGTTGTCCCAGAAGTAAAGAGAACGTATGCTAGTTCATCTCCGGAAACGGGATTAGTAGGGGTAAATTCTTGTTGATTTGCCAAAACGTTAGCGAGTTGTTCATTAGAAACCACTTGAGCATCAAAATTAAGGTCGTCACTTGGAAACTCATCAACGGCGATAATTAATTCTGGCTTAGCAGTATCGAGAATTGATTGGATCCGTGGAATTGCGGAATCAGTCGAGACGGGGATATACGGATGTCCCGCCTTTAATGCTGCTAAGAAACTAGTAATCATCTCAACTTGGTGATCACCGAACACCAGAATTGGGCTTTGGTGAGTCAAATCTTGCTTAGTAAGCCAAGCAGCTAAGCTATCTGAATTAGCTTTTAATTCAGCATAACTTGTTTGCTTTCCCATTTCGTCATAAGCAACCCGCGTTGAATTATCCTTGGCAACTTGGTCAAAGACAGTAACGATATTTGTATTCAATTCTATTTCCTCCACATTAGAATTCATTGTAAATGAACGGTTCTTGACCTGCTCCATAATAACCGTATAGGTAAATTAGCAGGAGAATAACGATAAAGTAGAATACCGTTTTTAAGATGAATGTTAGTGCAGGATGATTCTTAATGCTTTTACTAAAGATTACGAATCGCTCCTTTCGCTCATAAAAGCTAATATACCATAACGAGTTTAATACGCCATGGTAGGTTAGTTAATTGTCTCAGCAAAAATTTAAGATATTCGTAATTAAATTTTTACACCTATTTATTATAGATAATTTGCGGTAAGGTTCAAAGTAAAATAATGCAATCTTGCGAATTATTATTTATTTGTGCGAAAATAAGGGTTCAAACAATATTGACAGGCAAATTTTATTAATGTAAGAGGTTATGACAGTGATTAAAGGGATTGGAATTGATATCACTGAAATTAAACGAATTCAGGAAATGCTTCAAAAGCATCCCCAATTTGTTAGCAAAATATTGACGCCAGCGGAAAAAAAGCAGTATGAGCAGCTAGGTGGCCCACGTGCGTTAGAATACTTAGCCGGTCGCTGGTCGCTAAAAGAATCCTTTTCAAAGGCATACGGGACAGGAATCGGTAGTGCAGTTGGCTTTCAAGATATTGAGATCGTTGATAACGAACTTGGTGCGCCAGTTGTTACTAAGGCACCATTTGAGGGCCGGGTCCATGCATCGGTTAGCCATACTGCAGTAAATGTAATAACAGAAATTCTCTTGGAGGAAACAAATGATTAGTGGACGTTTACGAGATACAAAATTAATTGTTAACTTAGGCGCGATCAGACACAATATTCAGGAACAGCAAAAGCATCTGGCTCCTAACAGTAAGATTTTTGCAGTCGTTAAGGCCAATGCTTATGGTAATGGTCTAGTTCCAGTAGCTCAAACAGCAATTGGTGCCGGTGCAGCAGGAACCTGTGTTGCAATTTTGGATGAAGCATTGGAATTACGGGATAACGGGATTACCAAATTGATCCTGGTTCTCGGAATTACTCCAGTTGAAAATGCGCATGTCGCTGCGGAAGCTGGGGTGTCACTAACGGTTGGTTCTTTAGACTGGCTTAAAAATTATCACCAATTAGCATCAGCCAATCACTGGACTAAGCCATTAAAGGTTCACCTGGGAATTGACTCAGGGATGGGGCGGATTGGCTTTACGACCGTTGAGAGCTTTAATGAAGCAGTTGAGTTTGTCCGTGAACACCGTGAATTTGAATTTGAAGGGATGTTTACCCATTTTGCAACGGCAGATAGTGCAGATGAAAGCTACTTTAACAAACAAGTTAATAGGTGGGAACAATTTGTCAATAGCTTAAACGAACTACCGCCATTTGTTCATATGGCAAACTCTGCTACCGGAATGTGGCATCAAGAAAAAATCACTGCCAATACTGTCCGAATGGGAATCTCGATGTACGGACAAAATCCATCTGGTCGTGAATTAGCTGCGACTCTTGACTTAAAACCAGTGGAACAGTTGGTTACCAGTATTAGTTTTGTTAAGAAGCTCAAGGCTGGTGAATCAGTAAGCTATGGTGCAACCTATACTGCACAGGAAGATGAGTGGTTAGCAACCTTGCCAATCGGTTACGCTGATGGTTACCCACGCTGTATGACAGGGTACAAGGTCCTTGTCGACGGTCAATTTTGTGATATTGCCGGGCGGGTTTGCATGGACCAAATGATGATTCGTCTGCCTAAGCCCTACCCGGTTGGGACTAGGGTCGTTTTAATGGGCCGGTCTGGAGATAAGGAAATCACGGCTGATGATCTTGCTGATCAAGCAGGAACAATCAACTATGAAATTATGACAAATATCAGTAACCGTGTTCACCGGGTTTATACTGATTAGTTGCTTGACATCGTTGATCCATTTGATATAATTTAGTTAATTTTATAGGTCCTTTAATGTAGCCCCGTGAGACTACAAAAGACTACCGAATTAATAAGCAGTGATCTACAGTCGACCACGCAGAGATTGGATAGCCTTGAGTTCTTTACGGGACTCAAGGTTATTTATTTAGGAGGAACGATTGTGGAAGATAAACAACACACGCCGATCTTAAGTATTCCCATGAAGAGTCGGCGAACAACAAGATGGGACATGTTTGCGACCTGGGTTGGGGCAAACGCAAATAACGGAACCTGGTTTGTCGGTGGTGTTCTTGCGGCTTGTGGATTTGCTGTGGCAATGAAGGTGCTGGTCCTTTCATCGGCCTTATCATATGTATTCCTGAGTCTAATTGGTTATATTGGTTATAAAACAGGGGTTTCGACCATGGCAATTAGCCGGGCGTCCTTTGGGGAACGCGGCAGCTACTTGCCATCACTAGTTAACATTACTCAGTTTATTGGGTGGACGGCAGTTAATACCTTTATTGCTGCTCAATCAGTTAGCCTTATTTTTCACCAGTTGCTTCACTGGCCGCTTTGGGGACAACCGGGCGGTGATAAAGGGCTGGTAGTCGGAATCTTGATTATGAGTGTTCTCCATATTCTCAGTGTTTCCAGTGGTTCACGGTCGGTTCAGCTGATTGAGCGAATTGGAATTGTCCTTGTCTTCATTTTTGTGCTTTGGGAATCTGTTGCTGTTTTCAAGACAGTTTCAATGGACCAAATTATTGGCTGGCATGTACCAGCAAAGGCACGGATGGCTACCGGGGCAGCAATTGATTACGTAGCTGCTTTTAACCTGGCCTGGGTGACTGCCGGTGCTGACTTTACCCGTTTTACTTCAATTAAGAATAATGCGATCCATACACCATTTTGGGGAGCATTGATTGGGGTTGTGTGGTTTGCCTTTATTGGTTTAATTTCCACAATTAGTATCGCCATTTCAAGTGGTGTTTATAATGCCAACAACTCAGATCCGTCAACAATTGCAAGCAAGTTAGGCCTTGGAGTTGTCGCATTCTTGGTTATTATCCTGACGTCAATGACTGCCAACGCGGTTAACCTGCTTGCTGCCGGGTCAGCCTTATCGAACATCTTTATTCGGTTACGGTTAAAATACTCATTGTGGATCGTGGTTCTCTTAGCGACAATTGTGACCTTTATTCCAATGTTTGTTGGGAGTTTCTTGGATACCTTTGAATCGTTCCTTGATTATGTTGGGATGGTTCTTGGACCAACAATTGCGATTATTTGTACTGATTTCTATATTCGTGCGCACCGTCACTATGAGGTTAAGCAATTGGGCTTAATTAACGGTAAGTACTGGTACCATCACGGCTTTAACTGGATTGCTTACCTTGTCTTTGCCTTGGGAGTAGCGTTCTTTATTGCTGTTCACCAAATGCCTGTTTTCGCAAATACAGTTGGAGCAACATTTGTTGACATGGTACTAAGCGGATTGTTGTATTACATTTTAATGGCCATTTATGACCGGAAAGGATCACGTCATGTTAATTAAAAGTGTACACATTGATAATGATGAAGAGTTGAAGGATGTCCGCGTTACTGATGGTCAATTTACTGAAATTGCTACTGAAATTAAGCCGCGTGAAGATGAAAAAGTCATTGATGGTAATGGTGCATTGATGTTGCCACCGTTTGTTGACTCCCATGTTCACCTGGATGCTACGCTAACGGCTGGTGAGCCTGAATGGAACGAAACGGGAACTTTATTCGATGGTATTCGGATTTGGAGCGAACGGAAGCAGGACCTTTCGATTGAAGATGTTAAGCGGCGAGCCAAAGCTACAATTAAGAACATGGTTGGTCACGGAATCCAGCATATTCGGAGTCACGTTGACGTTACGGATCCTCACTTAATTGCCGCTCGAGCCTTATTGGAGTTACGAGAAGAATTAAAGGATCAGATTGATTTACAGTTAGTAGCGTTTCCTCAAGAAGGGATTCTGAGTTTTCCTCATGGCCGTGAATTAATGGAACAAGCCGTTAAGGAAGGACTTGATGTTGTCGGTGGAATTCCTCATTTTGAATTTACTACTGAGTATGGTTGGCAATCAGTGCATTTCTTAATGAAGTTGGCGGACCATTATGATCGACTGGTTGATGTTCACTGTGACGAAATTGATGACCCCGCTTCACGGAACCTCGAAGTTTTAGCAACCGAAGCCTATGAACGGGGAATGAAAGATCGGGTAACCGCAAGTCATACAACTGCAATGGGATCATACAATGATGCCTATACTTATAAGCTATTCCGCCTATTAAGGATGAGTGAGATTAACTTTGTTGCTAACCCATTAGTTAATATTCACCTTGGTGGCCGGTTTGATACTTATCCAAAGCGTCGGGGAATGACCCGGGTAAAGGAATTAACTGAAGCGGGGATGAACGTTTCCTTTGGTGAAGACGATGTTCGGGATCCGTGGAACCCACTTGGTAATGGGAACATGCTTGATGCTGTAACCATGGGTGTTTATGCTGGTCATTTAATGGGCTATCACCAGCTTCAAGATGCATTTAAGTTTGTTACATATAATGGAGCTAAAACACTTCATATTACCGACCAATACGGGATTGAAGTTGGCAAGCCAGCTAACTTTATCCTGTTAAACGCTCCTGACTTTTACAACGCCTTGAACAAGCATGTCGAAGTATTAGCCAATGTCCGCCACGGCAAAATCCTCGCTCAAACCAAACCAGCGGAAACAAGGGTGAATTTAAAGTAGAGTGCCTTCGCTCCAAAGAGTTTCCGGAAAGCTAGCAATTTCTCCTGACGAAGGCGACTCGCGCCTAGGAAGGAGGTTGCTAGCTCTAGGAAACTCGAGCGAAGCACGTTTAGACTATGTTGCAGTAGAAATTAATTCCGGAAAGCTTCTGCTGAAATGTAGCAGTTAATTACACTTTAACTAATAAAGGGATCAAAAAAAGGAACCAACATGTTGGTTCCTTTTTTAAGCTTCATGTAAATCTTCAATTTCAGTAACTTCAAAGCCCTTTTTGGTCAACCGTCGAACGATTCGCTCCATTCGGTCATGATCAACATCTGTTGGCAAAGTAAACAGAACCTGCTTAACAGATGAGTGATCAGGATCTAAAGAAATAACGTTAACGATTTGACAGAAACGGGTAATTTCCTTTGCGGCATTCATTAAGGCGCCTCGTTCATCATGGGCAACGACAGTTAAAACGTAGCTACCGTTGTTAACGTTCCATCCGGCTGCTAGCATTCGGAGCAAACGGTTGTGAGTTAGGATGCCATAGAATTGGTTGTTTTCGTCTAAAACAGCAATGTATGGGAGATCACGGATCGCAAAGAATACGGAGAAAAAAGCAGAGTCGATGGAAACAAATTTGGTAGAGTTTTTAAGTAATGAGGTTACTGGGAGCGTCATATCGCCATTTCGTGACTTGTGACGGTAAATGTGCATTTTGTAGATATTACCACGGAAAATTTTCCCAGACTTATCTAAAATTGGTACGCAACGATACCCAGTATTTTCCAGGACAGTCAATGCTTCCTGAAGGGTTGCGGTTTCGGGCAGGGTGGTAAGGTCTGCCTTTTTTTTAATGAGCGAACTAAAAATCATAATGTTCTTCCTTTACTAAATAAAACGTATTAAGTGCATAAATCATCATAACACAGAATTGATCTTAGTATTAGAACAAAATGAGAGAATTAAGAATAACTAATATGATACCTAAAGAAGGGCGAAGTTAATTGTTTTAGTTTTAGTCATGGCTAGGGTATAATAACATTCAGGTAATTCTACATAATCAGAATTGAACGAAATAAATAAGCATCAGGCTGCAACTAAGGCGGCCTTTTTGCATTTGACTTAAAGGGGACGAATTAAAACAATGAAAATGATTGTCGGCTTAGGAAATATCGGAACTCGCTACGATGAAACTCGTCATAATACCGGGTTTATGGTAGTAGAACAATTAGCCCGTGATTATCACTTGGGAGCCTTTACGCATCTTAAGCAAGAGGCTGTTGCCGTTACCGGAATGATCAATGGTGAGAAAGTAATGATCGTCAAGCCAACCACCTTCATGAATGATTCTGGAAGAGCTGTTGGTCCGCTTGTTGATTATTATGATATTGATCTTGATGATTTAGTAGTAGTTAATGATGATCTTGATATGCCAGTAGGTAAAGTTCGGTTGAAGACTCATGGTGCTTCAGGTGGTCATAATGGGTTGAAGAGCATCATTAACGCATTAGGAACTAATAAGTTTAACCGCATTAAGGTCGGAATTGATCATCCTAAACACGGCACCGTTGTTAGCCACGTTCTTGGTAAATTCACTAAAGAAGAACGCCCAGATTTCGACCAAGCCGTCCTTACCGCCGAACACGCCCTCGAAGACTGGATCAACGGCGAAAACTTTGCCCAGTTGATGAATGAATATAACTAGAGCGCGAGCCAGCAAAGAACTTGCGGAAAGATAACACTAACTCCCGACAAAGGCGTCTTGCGCCTAGGAGGGAGGGTGTTATCTTTAGCAAGTTCCTGGCGAGCGCATTTACTATTAAAAATTGTAACAGAAAGGAGGAGAAACCATGGAATTAACAGATTTTTGCACCCGAACAAAGGAATTTAAGCAAGTCTTGACAGCAATCCAAAAGCATCAGCGACAGTTAATTACTGGTATTTCTGGCTCGGCACGAACGCTACTGCTTACGGCACTGCAGAAGAGCCTTAACCAGCCCCAATTAGTGATTACTGATAGTCTTTTTCATATGCAGGAGTTGGCAGCGGATTTAGAGAACCTGTTACCAGAAGAAGAAATTTATCAATTCCCGGTAGAAGAAGTTTTAGCTGCTGAAGTAGCAACGAGTTCACCAAATTATCGACTACAGCGAGTTCAAGCATTGAACGCATTAATTAATAACAAACCGGCAATTGTGATTGCATCAACTGCCGGACTTCGACGAAATATCGTTGCGCCAGAATTATTTAAGCAGGCAGAGTTATCACTTAAGGTCGGTGGTGAAATTGATCCTGAAAAAGCAGCAGACCAATTAAGTTCAATGGGATACCAGCGCCAAAAGATGGTTCTGCGACCAGGAGACTTTGCGGTTCGCGGATCAATTATTGATATTTACTCCTTAAATACCGATGATCCGGTGCGGGTTGACCTGTTCGATACAGAGATTGACTCCTTGAGGTATTTTGATGCTAGTACGCAACGAAGCATCAAAAACGTTGAGGAAGTTGAGATCCTTCCCGCAACTGACTTTATTCTTCCGGTTAATGAGTTTAAGCGAGTAGAAGAAAAACTAGCCGAACAGTATGAGCAGTTAAAACGCCAGGTCGATGGAGAGGATGAACTGGAACAACTGGCAAACCGGTTTGAACCACTGCTTACGGATCTAAAGCAGCACCAGTTAACTAATGAATTTCTTACCTATACTAATTTGATTTATCCGCAAGAACATTCTCTTTTGGATTATCTTTCTGCTGATGGAGTGGTTCATATTGATGATTGGACACGAATTAAGCAAACAGCTAAGGAGATCAGTGAAGAAGAATTAGGATGGTTGGAAGATAAGGCTAAGCATCACCAAATCTTACATGCGGTTAGTCTTGGTCACGATGTTGGTCAGCTAATCAGTCGTGACAAACATGCTCAAGACTTTTGGGCGCTTTTCCGGAAGGGGATGGGCCAGTTACGGTTCAAGGCCCTTACCGACTTTGGTAGTCGAACAATGCAACGGTTCTTTGGACAAATGCCACTGTTAAAAACTGAAATGCAACGGTGGCTTGATCAGGGGCAAACCGTTATTTTAATGGCGACTAGCAAGGAACGCCGAAACCAGATTGCCCAAACAATGGATGACTTTGGGATTAAAGTTACTTCTACCGAGTTGAATCATCTTCAGCAAAATATTGTTCAGTTAGTGCCAACCAACTTGGCAAACGGCTTTGAAATTCCCCAGATGGGTCTAGTAATCATTACTGAGGGGGAAATGTTTAAGCAGGTCAAGAAACGGCGAATTCGTCCGCAGAAGCTTGCTAACGCCGAACGGATTAAGAATTACTTAGACTTAAAGCCTGGAGATTATGTGGTTCACGTTAACCACGGGATTGGAATTTTTAGCGGAATCCGGACCATGGAAGTTGATGGTGTTCACCAGGATTACATGGTAATTAATTACCGGAATAATGCGCAGATCTTTGTTCCGGTTACCCAATTAAACTTGGTGCAAAAATATGTTTCAGCTGAATCAAAGACTCCTCATATTAACAAGCTGGGTGGTAACGAATGGGCTAAGACTAAACGTCGCGTTGCTTCTAAAGTTGAAGATATTGCTGACGAGTTAGTTGATCTATATGCCAAACGGGAAACCGAAAAAGGGTACGCTTTCCCTAAGGACGATTACCTCCAAAAACAATTTGATGCTAACTTCCCTTACTCCGAAACCCGTGATCAATTGCGAAGTATTGCGGAAATTAAGGAAGATATGGAAAAGGCTAAACCAATGGATCGGTTGCTGGTCGGGGATGTTGGTTACGGGAAAACTGAAGTTGCTTTACGGGCAATTTTTAAAGCAGTTACTGGCGGAAAGCAAGTAGCCTTTCTTGTGCCAACGACCGTCTTAGCCCAACAACATTACGACACGATGAAGAAACGGTTTGAAGGTTTTCCGATTGAGATTGCATTGATGTCCCGCTTTAAGACAAGAAAAGAACTGAAAGAAACCGAAAAGGGGCTTGCTGACGGGACGGTTGATGTTGTCGTCGGTACGCACCGAATCCTATCTAAGGATGTGCATTTCAAGGACTTAGGGCTATTAATTGTTGATGAGGAACAACGCTTCGGGGTTAAACATAAGGAAAAACTGAAACAATTAAAGAACAATGTTGATGTCCTAACGTTGACAGCCACACCGATTCCTCGAACACTTCATATGTCGATGCTTGGTGTTCGTGATTTGTCCGTTCTGGAAACACCTCCTGCTGGTCGGTACCCAATTCAGACTTATGTGATGGAACAAAATTCGGGTGCAATTCGTGATGGAATCCTTAGGGAAATGCAGCGGGGAGGACAAGTTTATTATCTGCATAACCGGGTAATGGACATTGAAGAGACCGTCGCTCGCTTGCAACAGTTAGTTCCTGAAGCACGGATTGGCTACATTGATGGACAAATGAGTGAGAACCAGCTTGAATCTGTCCTTTACGAATTTATTCAGGGCGGGTATGACGTGTTAGTGACGACTTCGATTATTGAAACTGGGGTCGATATTCCGAATGTTAATACCCTCTTTGTTGAGAATGCTGACAGAATGGGTTTAGCCCAGCTGTATCAGATTCGTGGACGAATTGGTCGGAGCAATCGGGTTGCTTATGCCTACTTTATGTACCAGCCGAATAAGGTTTTAACGGAGCTGGGTGAGAAACGGTTAGCGGCAATTCGTGATTTTACCGAGTTAGGGTCAGGATTTAAGATTGCAATGCGCGACCTATCAATTCGTGGTGCCGGAAATCTTCTTGGAAAGCAGCAGCACGGCTTTATTGATTCGGTCGGTTATGACCTGTATTCTTCAATGCTGAGTGATGCTGTTGCTAAGAAGCAGGGGAAAAAGCAAGTTGATAAGTCAGATGCGGAAATCGAGCTGGGTGTTGAAGCCTACTTGCCTGATGATTACATTAACGACCAACAACAGAAGATTGAGTTATATAAGACCATCAGGACCGCAGCTAGTGATGAAGAACTCCTTGATATTCAAGGTGACTTGATTGATCGCTTTGGTGATTATCCAACGGCTGTCGGGAATTTACTCCTGATTAGTCAGTTGAAGCTCCATGCGGATTTAGCAATGATTGCAAGCATCAAACGGCAACGTGATCAAATCATGATTACTTTTACCGAAAAAGGGAGTCGGAACATTACGGCACCACAAATTATTAAAGAATTAGCCCAAACAAAATTTAAGGCAACGATTGGTGAAAATGATCGTCAGCTGAATGTTCGACTGGTAATTCAACCGAAGATGACCATTGATGATTGGCTCCACCAGCTTCTAAAGTTTGTTACGGCATTGAGCAACCTAAAGAAAACCAAATAGGAGAAAGAAGAGGATCAAATGCGACTAGATAAGTTTCTTAAAGTATCAAGGATTATTAAGCGCCGTTCCGTTGCCAAGGAGATTGCTGATCAAGGCAGAATTTTGATTAATAATCGACCAGCTAAGTCTTCAAGTCAGGTTGTTGCGGGTGATACGCTAACAATTAAGTTTGGTAATAAGACCGAAACGGTCAAGGTTAACCAAATTGTTGAAACAACCAAGAAGAGTGAAGCGGAAAATATGTACAAAATTATTGATGAAACCTATGCGGAGAATTTTGATTAAAGCTGATTTTAAACAGTTATTAATAAAATATTTAATAATTTTAAATGTTTATAGACAATTTCCCCAAAAAGCTGTTATACTTAATCCGTGATAAGCCAAATTAGGGGGCAGCAAAAATGAGGGGTCGATCTAACAAAATTTCACAAATTAATACGCCTTATGCGCAGCAGATGACTGTTAATCAGCAGTTAGTTCGTCGTGCGCATATTAAGCGTTGCAAACGAATTTTGTTGATCTTCTCGGTTATTTTTTTGCTTCTTGGTTTTCAGATTATTCAAAGCAAGCGGTCTTTAGCAAAGATTAATGCAAGTATTCGTACTTCAAAGACTCAGTTAGCCCGTCAAAAGGACATTGGGAAAGACCTTAAACAAGAGAAAAAGCAATTACATAATCCCGATTATCTGCAACAAATAATTCGCTCAAAGTACAACTACACGAAAAAAGGCGAGACAGTTTATAATTTAGATAATTAGCAACAAACAACAGGAACAGGGTCATGAATAACTTGTTCCTGTTTTTTTCTTAGGTTTAGCACCTTTTCTGGTTTGAAGTATGGTATACTCAACGTACATTTATCACAATATTGTGGCTTGAGGAGGATCAATTAATTTCATGTCAATTGAAGTTGGAGCAAAGGTTTCGGGTAAGGTTTCAGAAATTACTAATTTTGGAGCCTTTGTTGATTTGGATGATAACCAAACTGGTTTAGTACACATTAGTCAGATCTCAAATAATTATGTAAAGGACATTCATGATGTTTTATCAGTTGGTGATACGGTAACTGTTAAGGTTACTAAAGTTGGTGATGATGGCAAAATTGCTTTATCCATGAAGGATGCGGAAGAGCGTCATCGTGAAGAACGCCATCATAACGAGGAACGTGGCGAACACCGTCATAATAACTTCCATCACGAGCATCATGAACACCGGAATAATGATTTTGAGCGTCAAGGTCAGCATGGTTACCATCGTGGATTCAACTCAGGCCATCACCAATCGCGACACCACGAAAATTTTGATGAAATGTTAGCTGGATACTTAAAGGAAAGCGAATCCCGTCTTTCAACATTAAAGCGTCAAACTGATGGTAAGCGTGGCGGTCGTGGCGGTCGTCGGAGCTAAGATGGAATTAAACAACGAATTTAAGCGGCACCTGGAACGGGGTCGCTTTTTTGATAAAAACGATCGGGTAGTTGTGGCAGTTTCAACGGGAGTAGATTCAATGGTCTTGTTAGCATTGTTGCAGGAGCTTCCCGCAAGCTTACGTCCCCAAATAATTGTTGCCCATGTCAATCACCGGTTACGAAAGCAGAGTGAAGAAGAGGAACAATTTATTCGGGATTATTGTGAAGATCACCGGCTTAAATTAGTTGTTCATCACTGGCCATTGACAGAGCACCCACAGAACGGAATTGAAGAAGCTGCTCGGAAAATGCGTTATTGCTTTTTTGCTCAGGTAATGAAAGATGAACAAGCAACGATTTTACTGACAGCTCATCACCAAAATGACCTTGCAGAAACAATGCTAATGAAACTTACTCGTGGTGGCCAATTGCACCAGTTAATCGGGATTAAAGAGAAGCGGCCTTTTGCATCAGGGACGCTTGAACGACCTCTTTTAAACTTTCCTAAACAACGATTGCGTGAATATGCGGTTAATAATCATTTGAAGTGGTACGAGGATTTAACTAACCGTGAACTGACTGTTAGTCGCAATCGCTTTCGTCATCAAGTTATTCCATTATTAGAAAAAGAAAATTCCAACTTCTTAGCCGCCTTAAGCAACTACCATGAACAGTTAGAATTAGCGGTTGAACTTGAAAATCAGTTTGCTCAGGAACAGTTAGCAAAGCTTAGTAATAAGGAAGGACATCTGGATATAAAAGCACTATGTCAGTTGCCTCTCGCTAAGGAAAGACTGGTTTTAGTAAAGTGGTTGGAGAAAAACGGGGTGTTAGGACTGAAACGGGGATTCGTTGAACAGGTACTTTCAGATATTAATAATCGTCATTTACCCCAAATTAAGCGTCGAGTTACCCCTGATTTGTTCCTATTTAAGAACTATTCTGAGCTATTTGTAAAAAATGTTAATCAATCGCTACAAAAAGTTCAACCTTCCATAAATTCTGTGGTAAAATTGGGCCGTTGGTATTCAATTGAAAACGATTATCAAATCGCCGTTGCTAAAGAGAAGACGTTCTTTAATCAAGGGGAACACTGTCAAGAAATGTGGTTAGCGCCTGAACAGTTACCATTAAAAGTTCGGCGGTGGCGAGAACAAGATCGGCTGCCATTAAAGAATGGCGGTCACCAAAAAGTTAGTCGGGTTTTAATTGACCAGAAAGTACCGTTATCAAAACGTAATCAACAGCTAGTAATTGTTGACGCTCAAGATACTGTTGTCTGGGTTGTTGGTCGCAAGTGGGGATGGTTCACTCGTCCCGGTGACTACACTACTCGGTGGCAACAACTATTTATTGGCAAGCGCGATTTAAAGAGGAGAAAAGAATGAATAACGATATTGAACGAGTCTTATACAGTAAAGATGACATTAATCGGCGGATGGATGAACTCGCTAATCAATTGACTGCTGAATATAAGGATCAGCGGCCATTAATTGTTTCTGTAATGACTGGTGCCGTTTTATTTACCGTTGACATGATCAAACGAATGGACATAATGGCTAAACTTGATTTTATTGATGTTTCTAGTTACTACGGCGGAACTTCATCTACTGGGAAGGTTAAGCTAGTTCAGGATCTGAAGTCAGATGTTCGTGGCCGTTCAATTCTTATTATGGAAGATATTGTTGATACTGGTCATACATTAAAGTACCTAATTGATCTCCTAAAAGAACGTGGCGCAAAGAGCGTTAAGGTATGTACTCTATTAGATAAGCCTGAGGGACGCCAAGTTGAGGTTAAGGCTGATTATGTTGGCTTTAATGTCCCAAATGAATTTTTAGTTGGTTATGGTCTGGACTATCAGGGGTACTACAGAAACCTTCCTTATGTTGGAATTCTAAAGCCAGCAGTTTATGAAAAGGATTAATGAGTGAACGACGAGGGAGAAATTCTCTCGCCGTTTTTATTTGAGATTAGCTACTGTCAAATCAGTGGAAAAGTTAAGTTAAAAAATGTAAAATTGACCATTGTTGGGTAGTGATTATCAGCGCGATAATTGGCTGGTCAATATTTGTCAATTATGCTATGATAGTCACTACAATTGTAACCACACTATTGTTGCTGGTAGATAGGAGGTTGTTATGAATAACAATCGGAGAAACAATAATTTTACTCATAACGTTCTCTTCTACGCAGTGATTTTCTTATGTATTATGGGAATTGCTTACTTCTTCTTTGGTGGAAGCCAAAACAATGGACAAAGTAAGACTGTCTCACAAACAGAGTTTATCTCTGAATTGAAGAGTAACAAGGTTAAGAGTTTCCAACTACAGCCAAATGGTGGAGTTTATAAGATTACTGGTACTTACCGTAAGCCACAATCTGTTGATAATAACTCTGCTAATAGTTTTGGCTTTGCCACGCAACGAAACAGTAAAGTTAACCACTTCCAAAGTTCGGTATTACAAAGTGACGTAACTGTTAGTCAACTGCAAAAGTACGCTAACCGGGATAACGTTAAGATCAGTACACGGGCAGAGGAATCTAACAGTGTTTGGATGAACTTGCTGTTAACTGTCTTGCCACTAATCATCATGATATTCTTCTTCTACATGATGATGGGTCAAGCTGGCCAAGGTGGCGGCGGTCGTGGAGTAATGAGCTTTGGAAAGACAAAAGCAAAGCCTGCTGATGCCAAGAAAAACAAGGTTCGGTTCTCTGACGTTGCTGGTGAAGAAGAAGAAAAACAAGAATTGGTTGAAGTTGTTGAATTCTTAAAGAATCCAAAGAAGTTTACTCGTTTGGGTGCTAAGATCCCATCTGGTGTTCTACTTGAGGGTCCTCCAGGTACTGGTAAGACCTTACTTGCTAAGGCGGTTGCTGGTGAATCTGGTGTTCCGTTCTTCTCAATTTCTGGTTCTGATTTCGTTGAAATGTTTGTCGGTGTTGGTGCTAGCCGGGTTCGTGACTTATTCGAACAGGCCAAAAAAGCAGCGCCAGCAATCATTTTCATTGATGAAATTGATGCCGTTGGTCGGCGTCGTGGTGCCGGAATGGGTGGTGGCCATGATGAACGTGAACAAACCTTGAACCAATTACTGGTTGAAATGGATGGATTCCAGGGTGACGAAGGTGTCATCGTTATGGCTGCCACTAACCGTTCTGATGTCTTGGATCCTGCTTTGCTTCGTCCAGGTCGGTTTGACCGGAAGATCCTGGTTGGTCGTCCAGACGTTAAGGGACGTGAAGCCATTCTTCGTGTTCATGCTAAGAATAAGCCATTGGCGGATGACGTTGATCTGAAGGAGATTGCTAAGCAAACACCTGGATTTGTCGGTGCTGACTTGGCTAACTTGCTGAACGAAGCTGCGTTATTAGCTGCTCGGCGGAACAAGACAAAGATCGATGCTGCTGATCTTGATGAAGCTGAAGATCGGGTAATTGCTGGTCCAGCTAAGCACGATCGAGTTGAATCAAAGCAAGAACGACGGACTGTTGCCTACCACGAAGCAGGACACACAATTGTTGGACTTGTCTTGAATGACGCCCGAGTTGTTCATAAGGTAACGATTGTGCCTCGTGGTCGTGCTGGTGGTTACGCTATTATGCTGCCACGTGAAGATCAAATGTTAATGTCCAAGAAGAATGCTGAAGAACAGATTGCCGGATTAATGGGTGGTCGTGCGGCTGAAGAATTAATCTTCAAGTCCCAATCTTCAGGTGCCTCTAATGACTTTGAGCAAGCAACGCAAATCGCACGGGCAATGGTTACCCAATACGGGATGAGTGATAAGATTGGTCCTGTTGAATTGCAAAGTTCTGGTCAAGTATTTACAGGTCAGGGCTACGATCAGGCACCATACTCTGAAAAGACCGCTGCTTTAGTTGACGAGGAAGTTCGCCGGATCCTTCGTGAAGGACATGAACAAGCTCTTCACATTATTGAGACCCACCGTGAACAACATAAGCTGATTGCTGAAGCATTGCTGAAGTACGAAACACTTGACGAAAAGCAAATCCTTAGTCTCTATAAGACTGGAAAATTGCCTGATAAGGATATTGCTGCGGCTGATGAAGAAGCCCGTGCACAAACCTTTGAAGAGTCAAAGCGTGCTTTGGAAAGATTAGAAGATGAAAAGCACAGTAATGCAACTGAACAACTAAAAGCAAGTAGTTCAGCTACAGATGAAGAAGCTACACAAGCTGCTGATACTCCAAATAGTGAAGCAGCTGATGCACCAACATCTGCTAGTGATGCTGACTCAGATTCCGATCTTTCCGATGCTCCGGATGAGCGAGATAAATAATTAGATTGAGAAACAGGGGGAATAAGCCGGAAGGTCGGTCGTGTTCTTCCTGTTTTTTACGTGAAAGGATGATAAAAATGAAATCAACAGACTATTTAGTAAAAAGTATCAGCAAGGATGGCAAGTTTCGTGCCTATGCGGTTAATGCCAGCCAATTAGTTGAAAAGGCACATGAAATTCATGATACCTGGAGTGCTTCTTCAGCTGCTTTAGGTCGAACACTAATTGGAACTCTCCTTTTGGCAACTGCTAGTCTCCAAGGGGAAGCAGGAATGACCGTTAAAATTCAGGGTGATGGTCCAGTTGGCTTTATTGTTGCTGATGGGACGGCACAAGGAACAGTTAAGGGCTACATGGGGAATAACCACGTTAGCTTGCCAGCCAATGAAAAAGGAAAGATCGATGTTTCTGGAGCAGTTGGTAAACACGGGACATTATCCGTTACCAAAATGGCGCCTGGAGATAAGACCCCATATACCGGACAAGTTAATTTAGTTTCTGGAGAATTAGGGGATGACTTTACATACTACCTTGCTCAATCAGAACAAATTCCGTCAGCGGTTGGTCTTTCCGTCTTTGTTAATCCTGATGAGTCAATTGAAGTTGCTGGTGGCTTTATGATCCAAGTCCTTCCTGGAGCAAGTGATGAAGAGATTAGCAAGCTAGAAAAGAAATTGAAGGACTTACCACTAGTGTCAGAAATGCTTCGTGACGGCGATACTCCTGAAGATATCTTGAAACGAATCTTTGGTGATCAACTGAAAATCTTAGACCGGATGCCAGTTTCATATCGCTGTGATTGCAGTAAGGAACGCTTTGCTCATGCCTTGGCAAGCATCGCTAAAAAAGACTTGGAAAAGATGATTAATGAAGATCACCATGCCGAGGCAGTTTGCCAATTCTGTGGTAAGAAGTACGAATTTAGCGAACAAGAGCTGAAGGATATTTATGACAAAATGGATCAAGAAGAATCCAAATAATCCAATTTATTTGGTGAAAAATCAATGATGTGCTATCATAATTTGGTTATTGAACGAAGAATTAGCCAGTGCAGTTCATATTAATTTTGTAATGAGGTGAAAAAATGAAGTGGCATATTGGAAATGTCGAAATTCCTAACCAAGTTGTAGTTGCCCCAATGGCTGGAGTTACCAACTCAGCATTTCGGGTAATCTGTAAGGAATTTGGTGCGGGATATGTGGTCTGTGAGATGATCTCTGATCGGGGGATTATGTACCACAATAAAAAGACATTGAACATGATGGATGTCGATCCAAGCGAGCACCCGATGGGGATTCAGATCTTTGGCGGAACTAAGGAAACTTTAGTTCAGGCAGCAAAGTACGTTGATGAACATACGGCAGCCGATGTGATTGATATTAATATGGGATGCCCAGTTAATAAAGTTGTTAAAACGGATGCCGGTGCCCGCTGGCTTCTTGATCCAAATAAGGTTTACGAAATGGTATCGTATGTTACCGATGCAGTGAAAAAACCAGTTACGGTTAAGATGCGGACTGGCTGGGATGATAAACATATCTATGCGGTTGAGAATGCTCTGGCAGCTGAACGGGCAGGTGCTGCAGCTTTGGCGATGCATGGTCGGACCCGAAAACAGATGTATACGGGACACGCTGATTGGAATATACTAAAAGAAGTAGCAGATCATTTATCAATTCCATTTATGGCTAATGGTGATGTCCGAACTCCAGAGGATGCTAAGCGAATCTTAGATGAAACCGGCGCTACTGCAGTAATGATTGGTCGGGCTGCCCTTGGTAATCCTTGGATGCTAAAGCGGACAGAACACTATTTGGAAACTAGCGAGCTTCTTCCGGAGGCAACCCCTGAACAAAAAATTAAGATGGCTAAGGAACACCTTAACCGGTTAATCGATCTCAAGGGTGAGTATGTTGGTGTTCGGGAATTTCGAGGCCTTTCTACGTACTATCTTAAGGGGATTCCCCGTTCTGCTCGGACCAAGGCTTCATTGGTTGAAGCAGAGACTCGCCAGGAAATGAATGATATTTTTGATCGATTTGCTGAACAAACAGCTGAGCGTGAATTGAAGAAAGAGCAACGGAAGCACGCTTAATCAAGAGGAGGAGAAAATAAGTGTCACAAGAATTAGATCAAATGCGCGTTCGTCGCGAAAAGATGGAAGAACTTAAAGAGGCGGGAATTGAACCATTCGGTCGTCGCTTTAAGCGGGATCACCTTGCTCAAGACCTGCACGATAAGTACGATCAATTTGATAAGGAAGAACTAAGTGAAAAGGGCCAAATGGTTATTATCGCTGGTCGGATGACTCGGAAGCGGAGTAGTGGTAAAGCTGGCTTTGCTGATTTTGTTGATCGGACAGGTAAGATTCAAGTGTATGCGCGGAAAGACATGGTTGGGGATGAACCATACCATATCTTTAAACGTGCTGATATTGGTGACTTCCTTGGGATTGAAGGGGATGTCATTAAGACCGATACGGGAGAATTAACCGTTCGGGCTCACAAGATTACGTTCTTATCCAAGGCTCTTCGTCCACTTCCAAATAAGTGGGAAGGAGTTACTGATCCTGAAACAATTTATCGTCAACGTTACCTTGACCTTATTTCTAATCCTGAAAGCTTCAAGCGTTTCCACCAACGGACAGCGATCATTAAGGCAGTGCGTCGCTACATGGATGAACACGGCTTTACTGAAGTTGAGACGCCAATTTTGAATACCCAAGCTGGGGGCGCCAATGCCCGTCCATTTATTACCCACCACAATGCTTTGGATATTGATATGTACCTGCGGATCGCAACTGAGCTTTACCTGAAGCGGTTGATTGTTGGTGGCTTTGAACGGGTTTATGAACTTGGTCGGATTTTCCGGAATGAAGGGATGGATCCACACCATAACCCTGAATTCACTACAATGGAAACCTATGCTGCCTACTTTGATTTCCGTGATGTAATGGATGAAACTGAAGGGATTGTAAAGGCAGCAGCTAAGGTTGTTTCTGATGATGGTAAGGTTACTTACCAAGGACATGAGATCGATCTTGGTGGTGACTTTAAGCGAATCACAATGGTTGACGCAGTTAAGGAAAAGACTGGGATTGACTTTAGTGATGAATCAATGACTGATGATGATGCCAAGAAGCTGGCTGATGAGCATAAAGTTGAATATAAGCCATACTGGACAAAGGGTCATATTTTAAATGCCTTCTTTGAAGAATTTGTTGAAGATACCCTGATCCAACCAACGTTTGTTTATGAATACCCAGTTGAAGTTTCACCACTAGCTAAGCGGAACAAGGAAAATCCAGCAATGACTGATCGGTTTGAATTGTACGTTGATGGTAGTGAATTAGCGAATGCCTTTAGTGAATTAAACGATCCAATTGATCAAAAGGAACGTTTCGAGATGCAAGCTAAGGAAAAGGCTAACGGTAATGATGAAGCAGAACCAGTGGACTTAGATTACGTTGAAGCCCTTGAATACGGGATGCCGCCAACAGGTGGTCTCGGAATCGGTATTGACCGGTTAGTAATGCTGTTAACAGACGCTAAGTCTATTCGTGATGTTATCCTCTTCCCAACTATGCGTCCCGAAAAAGAAAATAAGGACAGCAAAAAGGGTAAGAAGAAAAATAAGAAGTAAGCTAAAAGCTTGATATGACGGCTTTTAAGCGACTTCGTGGATTTAAGCTAAATCAGTTATTAACTTCTAAAAAGTTAGTAACTGTGGTGTGTGTACACCAAAAATACACCAAATTTAAATAAATTAAGTTGGTAAAAAGCTGGCATAAAAAATGAAGGGCTTCGATTCTCTGTTTGGGAATCGAAGCCTTTTGTTTAAAGTTATAGTTAAAGTCTTAAAGAAAAACGATAGATACTTATTGAGAGCTTAAATAAGCCCCATTTTAGCCCATCTTATATGCTAAATAGTGAAGTGCCTTAATACTCTTAAAAAGCCTATAAAGGCGTAATAAAGCAAAATATAGGCATTATAAATTTCTTGGTTTGTTATATGTGGCTCATTTATCTTATTATTGCTGAACTCGCTTTTAAGCTAATAAAGTGTTGAGTAAGATGGTTCTGTTGTTGAATGGCTTTCCTATCAGCATATTGTAAATTTCATAATCTTGTTGAGTAATCTGTTTATTCTTCTAATTGTGAATTGGTATAATCCGATGTCTCAGTTAAACATGCAGAGTTTATATGTTGCTAGTTATTCTAGCTACACAAGTATAATTTAACCCCTATTTTATTTTGATATTGCTAATCTAAATAAAATAGGGGTTGAACCAATTTTATACATATATCATTGGTAGATTCTTCATGAGAATAAAATCGATACGTATCTCAAAATTGAAATTTAGCTCTTTTTAGAGTGTGTATCTTTTTACTAAAGGATAATTCTTGTTTCTATTCCTAAATTTCAAGAATAAGTTAGCCACTGGACTCAAATAAATAATACTGACCA